>Ga0180732_1001240_pt1 | contig 16524 bp, 15 predicted proteins | sample KR11_01MetaG_FD_148674 | JGI IMG/M metagenome (GOLD analysis project Ga0180732, IMG submission 148674) | Groundwater microbial communities from the Olkiluoto Island deep subsurface site, Finland - KR11_0.1 MetaG | ecosystem: Environmental > Aquatic > Deep subsurface > Groundwater | place...
CATGGGGGATCTTGCCTTTCGGGCATTGTGCAGGTTGGCGATGCCGTTGCCCAAACCCGGTCCCAAATGCAACAGGGTGCAGGCGGGCTTATCCGCCATTCTTGCGTAACCGTCGGCTGCACCGGTGGCGACCCCTTCAAACAGGGTTAGAATGGGCCGCATTTTTTTAATGGTATTGATGGCGGTTAAAAAATGCATTTCGGACGTTCCCGGATTGGTAAAACACACTTCAATACCGGCATCCAAAAGGGCTTGAACAAGGTTTTCAGCTCCAGTCATTTATCTGTCTCCAATTTTTATGCGTAAAGAACATCAGGTGTATAAGAGGATTTTGCAATCCTTGGCTCATGACGTCTTCTTAATATTTTTTCCAAAAAAGGACAAGGGGTCTTGAAAATTTGACCCTCAAGCAATAGGATCTTCCGAAACGCTCTCTTGACGGTTCAAGCAGAATTCCAAGCGGATTTAATCCCGACAAAAACCAAAGATCGTTTTTGAAATTTAAATTAAAGGGGTTATAACCCCATTTCACCGAATATTGATGGCCGGGCTCGCCAAGTTCATTTAATGTTTCTTGACAACCTCCGGCCTTCGCAATATATTTCGCACTCATCATTGAGCGACCGCTCAAATTATCAATCTTACTGAAATAATGTTCTTTATTTAAACAATCTTCTTCCCATAGCGTGCTGCCGGAAACAGTATGCCAGACCAATAAACATGCGGTCACTCTCTGAATTGGGCAAATCGCTCGTATCAGCCGGTGGACGTTGCGATGAGAGGTCCAAATTTCTAACCACCGCAGGATGTGAGGTAAATTCAATAAAACCTTGCGCATAAGGAGGATGGATGGACAGCAAATCGTTGTTGGAGGAATTGAATCAAAAAACCAAGCAGGCGTTGGCGGGCGGTGGCGCCAAGCGGATTGAAAAGCAGCATGAATCCGGAAAATTAACGGCCCGGGAGCGGATCGACCTGCTTCTGGATAGGAACACCTTTGTGGAGCTGGATCGATTTAAAGTCCATCGATGCACGGATTTCGGCATGGAGGACAACAAGGTGTTGGGTGACGGTGTGGTCACCGGGTACGGCCGGATCAACGGCAGGCAGGCCTTTGTATTTGCACAGGATTTCACAGCTTACGGCGGTTCTCTTTCCCTGGCCCATGCGGAAAAAATCTGCAAGGTCATGAAAATGGCCATGGAGGTCGGCGCTCCGGTCATAGGCCTCTGCGATTCCGGCGGCGCCCGGATCCAGGAAGGGGTGAATAGTCTTGCCGGGTACGCGGATATTTTCCTCCTCAATGTCATGGCTTCGGGAGTCATTCCCCAGCTTACGGCCATCATGGGGCCCTGCGCAGGGGGTGCAGTGTACTCCCCGGCCCTCACGGACTGGATCTTCATGGTGGATAAAACCAGCCACATGTTCATCACCGGACCTGATGTGGTTAAATCCGTCACCCGGGAAGTGGTCACCAAAGAAGACCTCGGCGGGGCCCTGGCCCATAACACCCGAAGCGGTGTAGCCCATTTCATGGCGGAAGATGACGCGGCCAGCATTGCCCAGATCCGTGAGCTGTTGAGCTTTTTACCCCAGAACAATATGGAGGATCCCCCCAGGGTCGCACCCACCGATGACCCCATGCGCCGGGATGAAAAACTCCGGGACGCAGTGCCTTCCGAGCCCAACAAGCCCTATGACATCAGGGATATTATCCATTCCAACCTGGATGACCGTTATTTCTTTGAGGTCCACGAGCATTTCGCGAAAAATATTGTGGTGGGATTCGGTCGCCTGGACGGCATGCCTGTGGGCATTGTGGCCAATCAGCCCGCGGTGATGGCCGGGAGCCTGGATATTGACGCTTCCAACAAAGCCGCTCGGTTCGTCCGCTTCTGTGATGCCTTTAACATTCCTTTGATCATTTATGAAGATGTACCGGGATTTCTACCGGGCATTCAACAGGAACTCGGGGGCATTATCAAGAATGGCGCCAAGCTGATCTATGCCTTCTGCGAGGCTACGGTCCCGAGAATCACCCTCATTACCCGCAAAGCCTATGGTGGCGCCTATATTGTTATGAGTTCCAAGCATATCCGGGGGGATGTCAATATTGCCTTCCCCGGCGCGGAAATCGCAGTCATGGGAGCCGACGGCGCGGTGAACATCATCAGCCGCACAGAGATAGAAAAAGCGGATGATCCCCAAGCAGAAAGGCAGAAACTCGTGTCCGAGTATCGGGAAAAATTTTCCAATCCGTACAAGGCTGCCGAAATGGGCTATATTGACGATGTGATCGATCCGGCAGAAACCCGCCCCAAGCTGATACAGGCTTTACGGATGCTGAAAAACAAACGGAGTGTCAATCCACCCAAAAAACATGGGAACATCCCGTTATAGAGAGGAGAACATCAAATGTCCTGGGCATATGTGTTGGAACTGCTTCAAAACATTTTGGTCACCCAGACGGGGATTCCGAACATTGAGATCGGGCAAGTATTCATGCTTCTGGTCTCATTTTTCTTCCTTTATCTGGCCGTTGCCAAGGATTTCGAACCGCTCCTTTTGCTTCCCATCGGTTTCGGGATTTTCCTGGTTAATTTTCCCCTGGTGCCCCTGATGGGAACCACTGAACACGGCGCGCCCGAATTGATCCGGGCCTTTTACCATTACGGCATTGAATGGGAAATTATCCCCTGCGTGATCTTCCTGGGGCTGGGGGCCATGACCGATTTCGGGCCTCTCATCGCCAACCCCAAAACCCTGATCATCGGTGCCGGGGCACAGCTTGGTGTCTTTATAACCTATATCGGCGTTCTTTTCTTTGGATTCACTTTAAAGGAAGCCGCTTCCGTTGGCATCATCGGCGGGGCTGATGGTCCCACCACGATTTACCTGACGGCGAAGCTGGCGCCCCACCTCCTGGGGGCCAACGCCCTGGCTGCCTATTCCTACATGGCCATGGTGCCCTTGATCCAACCGCCCATCATGAGACTCATGACCACCCCGGAACAGCGGAAAATCAAGATGCGGCAGATGCGGCATGTCTCTGCAACGGAAAAGCTCCTTTTCCCTCTGGTCGGAACGGTTCTGATCGTCCTTCTCATTCCCGCAGTGGCGCCGCTCATGGGCATGTTCATGTTCGGAAATTTCATGCGGGAGTCCGGCGTGGTCAAACGACTTACCGATACAGCCCAGAACGCCCTGATGAATATCGTCACCATCTTCCTGGGCCTTTCCGTGGGCGCCACCATGCAGGCGGATAAATTCCTGACCTGGAAGCCCCTTTTAATTTTCGCGTTTGGTCTGATGGATTTTGTGGTCTGCACCTTTGGCGGGATTTTAACGGTTCATATCATGAATTTGTTCCTGAAGGAAAAGATCAACCCCCTCATCGGTTCAGCCGGGGTATCCGCCGTACCCATGTCCGCAAGGGTGTCCCACAACATGGGCATCAAGGAAGATCCCAACAACTGGTTGATCATGCATGCCATGGGGCCCAACCTCGCCGGCGTTATCGGTTCAGCTGCAGCCGCAGGCATGTTCATTGCGATGTTCCAGTAGAAGGAGGCGAAAAATGCAAAGAAAGACTACTTTAAAAATAATTTTCCGAGCTCTGCTTTTCACGGGGATTTTTCTCCTCGCGGCTCTCCCTGCTTCTCCCGCGAACTTCATCAGCGGTGACATCGAAAAACCCATGCCGGTATTTACTCGGGAAGGAGATACCCTCTCCGCCAAGCTGATTCCACGGGCAAAAACCGGAAGCGTGACCATCCAATTCAAGGTCAACGGGGGCAAGCTGGAGGATGTCAAAGGAATTGATTTTTTCATCTGCGAACGTCCCGAAGTGGATGTTAAAAACTTTAAATCCGCCCTTTTCCAGGTTGACGCCTCGGGAATCCAGCCCGGAGGAGAAGTCAAGGTTTCCATTGTTTCCCAGTTTTTCATTAGCTCAACCCAATACTATGTGTTCAATCAAACCCTGGAAAAACCGTGGATGATTCCAGTGATTCAAAACATCAGCCTGCCCGACCGGGTTCAAGAACTGATCATCACCGTCAAGGATGGCGGTCCCTATGATTCCGATGGCGCGGAAAACGGTAGTATCCAATTCATCGGGGGACCCCGGGATTCCTTTTGGGGGTATGCTTTGGGAACTCTTTTTATCCGGTTTTTCGGCATCTTCCTGGTGCTGTCCGTGTTGATGATCGGGATGATCCTGTCTGGCAAGTTCTTTAGCTGGTATCTTTCCCGCAAGTCCGGTTCCGGGAATTCCAGTGCTTCAAAAACAAGCTCGGTAGGTCCAATTCTATCGGGTATGGATGAACCCGGAGAACTTCCGGTTCAGGCCGGTGAGGAGAAAGCCATTTCAGGGCCCACAGCAGCAGCCATCGCCCTGGCCCTTCATCTTCACCTTTCCTCATCAAAAGCCCGATCCATGGCCGGGGCCGGAGGAGAGCAAGCCTCCAATGCATGGACCCGGGATGGAAGATCCCGGATGATGAACGACCGTCTCGCAATTTACAAACGTTAAACAAAAACACCCTTGAGAGGAAGAATATGATCTATAAATTCAATATTGAGAAAGAAAATTTCGAGGTGGACGTGGCGAGTGTGGAAAAGGATATTGCCTTGGTTTATGTGAATGGCACGCCGTATACAGTAAACATTGAAAACCTGGAAACAGCCGAACCTGTCATATCCAGACCCACAACCGTCCCGAAGGCTCAGGTTTTATCTGTGGCAGCCCCGGCGATTCCCAAGCCCACTTTACCTGTGGGGTCCGGGGTGATCACCGCCCAGATCCCGGGCCTGATTCTGCAAATCAAGGTCAGCGTGGGGGATGCCGTTAAGGTGGGCCAGGTGGTGGCGGTCATGGAAGCCATGAAAATGGAAAATGACATTGCCTCTCAAGTTGCAGGAACCGTGAAAGAAATCCGGGTCCAGAAGGGCTCGGAAGTATCCACCGGCGATGTCCTCATGATCATCGGATAGGTTTCCGTCTCAAGGATTCGACACCAAGGCATTTCAGTCCAAGCGAACGGAAGCCGGATAATACTCCTTGGTTTTAAGGATTTCGATCAGTTCTCCCATGGTCCGGATCTCCACAGGAAAGACCGTATAGGTTTTGCCGATCCCATCCGGACCGTGGGCGTCCGATCCCCCGATTTTACCAGCATTCATCGTTGCTGCCGCCTGTTCCGCCGCTTGATTGTCCTTATGGGAAGTACTGCCGTTCAGCGTTTCAACCGCCATCAGGTTGGCAAGGGATAAAATCCGATCCCCCAAGGATTGACCAAACATATCGGGCTGATAGGGATGGGCCGGAACCGCCACACCGCCTCTGGCATTCACCCAGTCGATCACATGCTGCATGGGCATTTGGGGAATCATATCCCCGCGACCCATATTTACTCCATAAACCAGAAGATGCCCTTCCCTGGCTTTATATTCCATTCCCCTGAAAATGGGAAAATCCGTGTCCCGGCTGATTTTATCAAACGGGTGGCTGATCTCATAGGCGTGGTGCTCGGTGATGCAAACCCCGTCCAATCCCGCTTTTCTGGCCAAGTCAACCACTTCATCCGGTCGGATCATGGAGTCTTTTCCCAAAACCGAATGAATATGCATATCCATTTTAAACATCAACTCAAATCCTTGATTAATAAACCGGTTTCACTTCCCACAAGATATTTACGATGACCCACTCTCCGTTAAATTTCGCCAGGTGCATGTAATCCACCCAGCTTGCGGTCTCCAATTTTATGCTTGCCATGTTGCCATGGACATCCAGAACGGTGATGTCTTTTAGTTGGAGTTCCTTGGGCGTTTTCTTGCCATCCCCTGAGCGCCATCGATCTGCTAATTTCGACGCACTCATCATTTCCAGAAAAGGCTTCCCGGTCTCCGAATCCATTCGCGCGATCCGCTTGACCAGATCCGGGTGGAGACTCTTTTCCCCTCTCTCCGGTTCTCCCGCATACCATGCCTCAATGTACCCAAGCACCTTTTTTTTGATGATTTCAAGGTCTGATTCGGCTGTCATCCTGTTCTGTTCCATAAAGCTCCTTTTTACTGTGGATGGTTTCTCAGAAAATCCAGCATATCCACCTCCCGGTCCATCCCGGTAAGTGGAAAGTTATTGTAAACGCCATCCGGCCAACGCTGGTGATTCACAAGGCTCAGGCATGCATCTGTGGGAGGCACAACCGTACAATTCCCCGTGGGGCACACCCCAAGGAAATCCGTACATTCAAAAGCCTCTTCGTCCAGGGGACCTCCTGCTCCGCTCTCCAGCCCTCTGATGAGCAGTCCCGTTACGTTCAGGCCAGCTTGTGTTGCTTCATTGATCCATTCCTCAACCGTATAGCCGGGCTCGGTCCCAAAACATCCTGCCTGAAAATCATCACACGCAACGGCAGCATCTGAGGTACGGTAAACAATCAGGATGGGAACGGCCGAAGCAGGAACCGGAATTCCACAGGATGCGCTGCCGGTATAAAGGGTTTCCTTAAAGGGATCCCATCGGATATTTTCGAAAGGGTTTGCGGCGGAAAAAACAGCCGCCGCAGCCACCCGATTTCCGCCTGCCGTGGGGGTTTCGTGACGGGCAATGGCATACAATTGACCGAAAAAACCGCCATTGGACCACCCGGCCACAAAGATCCTGTCCGTATCCACAATCCCTTCCCGGACAAGAGTATCGATCAGTGCATCGGTATTTGCAATATCCGGATTCTTGGAAGGGGAGGCAAGATCCCTGAAATAAAAGTCATGATGAAGGCCGTCTCGGGGTGCTTCGGTCGGGAATCTCAAATTACGGCCCTGTATGGATGCAAGGATAAACCCCGGCCGGGAGGGATCCCCCGTCAAATCAAACGTGTCTGCCTTATCCACAAGCCCGGTTTCACGGGCTGCCAGATCTGCACCACCGGCACCTCCCGGATGAAACCAAACCACCAAGGGCCGCGGTGACGAAACGGATGCTCCCGAAGGGCGATGGATACAGGTATACCGGGTCAATCCCATGATGTTTTGGGTCAAGCGTTCATCCCATTCTTCCGGATCACAGTCCGGTATGGATGTCGGGGAATTAATCATTTGCACATCCAATTCAGGTGCAATACGAGTGCAGACTGTGTCAGGAGAACATGCAGGAAGAGGTTCCTCCAGGCCGGTGGAGGTATTGCACGGAACATCCGTACCCTGTGTTGAAGAGCTTTCACCGCTGCCTCCGCAGCCTGGCAGAAGAAAAAGGAACAGAATCATAATCAGATTTCGCAAAATTTCTCCCATTCTCTGAATCAATTTTCCCATGCGCGATACAATTCGATCCATGCTAAACGGTAGTATTTGAGCCGATGGCCATGTCTGGCTTTTTTATCAGAAACACTTTTAACCGGCAATGTATAAAATCCATCCAATAAAACAGACAATGTCAGAGAGGATGACCTGCTTGCAACCCAAAAGATAAACTTTACATTGGCCAACACCACTGATAAAATCAAACAAAAGCCCACTTAATCTGCGGCAATACGGGTTTTAAGAATGCTGGGCATCGAGAAACTCAAGCCTTTGCCGAAGGAATAAAAAAGCGCCTCGGGCACCAGGGAACAGTCGGAACATTTCATGGAATATTTTTCAAATCTGGGTTTTGCCGGGCTTTTTCTGTCCTCTTTCCTGGCTGCCACCATTTTGCCTTTTAGCTCGGAAATTGTCCTGGGTGTCTTGTTGTTAAATGGTTTTAATCCTGTTGCCTCGGTAGGTGTTGCCACCTTCGGCAATGTTCTGGGGTCTTTTGTAAATTACGCCATGGGGTTATGGGGTGGCCGGTTTTTGATTCGAAAAGTGGCGAGCATTTCAGCTGATGAATTTGCTGCGGCAACCCGAAGATTTCACAAATACGGTATTTTGAGTTTGCTCTTTGCCTGGGTCCCCATCATCGGGGATCCCCTAACCGTTGCTGCCGGTGTGTTGAAAGTCAACTTTTTTCTGTTTTTTATTCTGGTGGCCTCCGGCAAATTGATCCGGTATGCGGTGATCAGTTATGCCATCCTGGCCCTGGGGAGAAACATGTGAGCGTCAATCTTTTCCCATTGGGGGCCTTTCCTCGGGTGGTCAAATGGCCAACGAACCCATTTTGATCAGGAATTCAAAAATGCCGCAGATTCATGTTGAAAATCTGATGAAAAGCTTTCGCATTGCCCAAAGATCACCGGGCGTGTGGGGGGCATTGACCGGTCTGGTAAATCGTCAATACCGGACAGTAAACGCTTTGGACGGCATATCCTTTTCCATGGAAAAAGGAGAAATGCTGGGATACATCGGCCCCAATGGTGCGGGAAAAAGCACCACGGTTAAGATTCTCTCCGGCATTCTGGTCCCGGATTCCGGGGAAGTGAAGGTCATGGGTTTAACGCCCTGGAAAAACCGGGTGGAGGTGGTGGGTCGCATCGGGGTGGTGTTCGGCCAGCGGACCCAGCTCTGGTGGGATCTTCCGGTGATCGAATCCTTTGCTTCTGCGAGCTATCCCGCTTTTTCTGATTGCCGGCCTGTTCTTCCATCTTAAGGCTCCGGCTTCCTTTGGCCATGGGTTTGCTTTTTTGTTTTCCTGCCTGACGGCCATCTTTTTAAGTGCTGCCATGGCCACGGTGATGACCATCTCTTTGCTCTGGACCGTATCCGGCGACGGGGTCAACCGGATTCTGCCCGCGGCGGTATTTTTCTTTTCCGGGTTGACCGTTCCACTGCCACTGCTGCCGGACTGGATGCAGTCCCTCATCGCGGTTCTTCCGTTTCGGGGGTTGGCGGATACACCCTTCCGGATTTACATGGGCCATATGCCGCTCCAAGAGGCCGTTTTCGCCCTGGTTCACCAATGGCTATGGGTGGGGGGAATGATCCTGATCGGATATTTCCTCCTTCAACGGGGGGTTCAAAAACTCGTGGTTCAGGGAGGGTAGGGGGACTATGAACGCTTTCCGGTTGTATTTCCGGTACATGGGGATGGCCATCCGGAGCCAGATGCAGTTTCGCGGCTCATTCATCATGCTGAGTATCGGGAATTTCGCCATCACCTTTATTGAAATCATCGGCATCCGGGCGCTCTTTTCCAGGTTTACTTCCCTGGGAACCTGGACCTTTGGGGATGTGGCCCTGTTTTACGGAATGATTCACGTGGCCTTTGGCATGGCGGAAGGGGCCGGGCGGGGGTTTGATCTCTTTTCCACACAGATCAAATCCGGGGGTTTTGACCGCGTGCTGCTTCGGCCTCGGAGTGCTGCCTTTCAGATTGCCGGTCAGGGTTTGCAGTTTCGTGCCGGCAGGCTTTCCCAGGGACTGGTGGTTCTGATCTGGGCGGCCCATACCCTTGCCGTTCAATGGACCGCTGCAAAAATAGGGCTGCTGCTGTTTGCTATATTCGGCGGGGCCTGCCTGTTTTACGGGCTGTTTGTCCTCCACGCCACCCTGGTGTTCTGGAGCACCGAAGCCCTGGAACTGATGAATATCTTCACCTACGGCGGCACGGAAACCGCCCAGTACCCCCTCACCATTTACCGGCCCTGGTTCCGCAAGGTGTTTACCTTTGTGGTCCCCCTGGCCAGCGTCACCTATTTTCCTGCCATCGCCATTCTGGAAAAAAAGGACGCGGCTCTGGACAGCCCGCTGTGGTTCCAAGGGGCGGCACCCGTCATCGGCGTTTTGTTTCTATGGATGAGTTTCCGGGTTTGGAATTTCGGGGTGAAGCATTATAGATCCACCGGCAGTTAACCCTTATGGAAGGATTGCCATGCAGATGAAAAACAATCCGTTTTGGAGCCTTTTTATCACCTATCGCCGGGATTATATCACAGCAATTGTCTTCACCTTATTGGGGTGGTTAAGCACGTTTGCAGTCCCCGTGATTATTAAAAACCTCATCGATGGAATCTTTCCGGCCCGGCCCGCGGAGATGTCCGGGGTCGCGGGGTATTTCATGGCTCTTTTCGGGGGAAAAAGCTACCTTGCCGGTCACCTCTGGATTGCAGCCTTGTCCATTATCTTTTTTTTCAGCATGAATGCTCTTTTCAGACATTTCACCGCGCGTTATTCCGGCATCGCCTGCGAAAGCATCTTAATGGAATTGCGTAATCGTCTCTACGCGAACTTTCAGGAACTGCCGGATTCTTTTTTTTCCAAATCGCCGACCGGGGACTTGATTCAAAGATGTACATCCGATATCGGCAAGATCCAGCCGTTTCTATCGAACCAATTGCTTGAAAGCGGAAGACAAGTCGTGATGCTGGCCGTCTTGATTCCGCTGATGTTTGCCCTGGATGTAAAAATGGCTCTGCTGTCTCTGTTTACCGTGCCTTTCACCATCGTGATGCTTTACGTTTACATCAGGCTGTTAATCCGAATGAGTATCGATGTGGAGGAAAAAGAGGGGAAGCTGACAACGGTGATTCAGGAAAACCTCACCGGGATTCGAGTGGTAAGGGCCTTTGGCCGACAAGATTTTGAAAAGGATAAATTCAAACAAAGGAGTCTGGATTTTCATGATGCTGCAATCAACCGGGAAAAGAAATTCGCTGCCATGTTCGCCTGGTCTTCGCTGCTGGCCTTTGTTCAGGCCGGAATTGTTCTCATCACCGGGATATGGCTGGTGGCCAACAGCCGGTTGAGCCTTGGCACCCTGGTGGTTTTTATCTCCTATTCTACTTCCGTGGTGTTTACGCTCAGAGCTTTTGGATTGGTGCTGTCCGGAATAGGGGGATCTGTCGTGGCCATTTCCCGCATTGATGAGGTTTTGCGTCATTCAGAAAGAATAGACGATCAAAACAAACAGAAGGACTTTACCCTGGGCGGTGATGTGGCGTTCGTGAATGTGGGTTTTTCCTATAACGATAAGAACAGGGCATTGAAAAACGTTTCATTTTCCATTCGATCCGGTGAAACCATCGCCATCGTGGGTCCGTCCGGAAGCGGAAAAAGCTCTTTGATCAAGTTGCTGTTGCGGTTTTATGATTGCCAGGAGGGGATGATCCTTTTGGACGGCAAAAACATAAAAGATCTTCATCCCCGGACCCTGCGCGCTCAGATCGGAACATCCCTGCAAGACACTTTTTTATTTTCCAATACCATCAAGTGGAATATCAAAATTGCAAAGGAGAATACAGCCGATGAAACCATGGCGGATGCTGCTAAAACCGCCAGTATTCACGATACGATTCAGGGTTTTGCCGATGGATATGACGCTTTTCTCGGAGAGAAGGGCGTAAATCTTTCCGGAGGCCAACGGCAGCGTCTCGCCGGAGCAAGGACCTTTGTAAAAACGCCCCCCATACTGATGTTGGACGATGCCTTCAGCGCCGTGGACACCCGGACGGAACGCGCCATCATCCGGGCCATAGACAGCAAGTGCAAAGGCACGACGACGATTCTTGTCACCCACCGGTTATCGTGTTGTATTGATGCGGACCGGATATTGGTTCTTGAAGACGGTAACCTTGTCGCTCAAGGCACGCATACGCAGCTCATAGAGGAAGAAGGATTCTATCAACGCCTTTGGGAGATCCAAAAAGGAATTGAACAAGAAGCCTTCGGGGGAAACGCAAATGGTTAAAGAAAATCGAGAAGAGGAAAAAAGAGACAGGCGCTATTTTTTCCATCATTACTTAGCGCCGTTTAAGACCTGGTTTGGCATTACCCTGGCCTTCAGTCTCTGCTTTACCGCTTTCGATACGTTTTATTTCGCCTTTCAGGGCTATGCGATTGATGAACTTCTTTCAAAAGGAAAAGATACCGGGTTTGCTTCACTGGCGATTTTATACTTTGCGGTGATTGCGGTTACCTCGGTTTTTATTCGAATTCAACTCAGTCTGCTTCAGGTCTTGGTCCAGGGGATCTTGCATCGTATTCGGGTGGATTGTTTCGATCACCTGCAAAAATTATCGTTTTCCTATTATGATCACCATGCGGTCGGGGATTTGCTGACCACCATAACAACCAACGCGAAAATCTATTCCCAGGTCATCGGCCGCAATATCGCAGAAGTCGTCTCCATGGGTACCTTTACTTTTGCAGCCTCCATCTACCTGCTCTATCTGAATTGGAAAGTGGCCCTGATCATGTTTGCCACGGTTCCCGTGTCACTTGTCCTGGTCACCTCTTTCAGGAAAAAGATATTAGGCGCTTCCCGGCATGTTATGAAAGGCCATTCCAAACTTACTTCCGCCTATAATGAAGGGATCACAGGCGTGCAGACCATCCGTTCCCTGGCCAGGGAAAGGGTGTTCATTCGAAAATTTGATGAAATCTCAGGGGAGATGTTTTTATATTCGAAAAAAAGTGTCATGCTCAGAGCGACTTTTCTACCGCTTGTCGGGGTCTCAACCGGGACCAGCAGCGGCCTTTTAATGTGGTTCGGCGGGGAGGAGGTAATGATTGGTGCCATGACCATAGGCGTCCTGGTCGTAATGAACACCCTGTCAAATTATATGTATGATCGGATTTTAAATCTGGTATGGATTGTCGGGGAGATGCAATCGGCCAAGGCATCCAAAGAACGCTTGTTTCAGTTGTTGTCAACCCCCTTGGATATCGCGGATTCTCCTGAAGTTGAAGCAAAAATCAAAGACAACCACATGAATTCCGGTCTGGCCATGGATGGGGAAACGAATAAAATAAAAGAACTGGCGTTTGTCAATGTGGAATTTTATTACAAAAAGGAAGAGCCTGTCTTAAAGGATTTTTGTATGAAAGTGTTTCCGGGCCAGACCATCGCCCTGGTTGGAGAAACCGGGGCAGGGAAGACCACCGTTATCAACCTTCTCTGTCGTTTTTATGAACCGACTTCCGGTGAGATTCTGATCAACGGCATGGAGTATCGCCGGCGCAGCCTGGCGTGGTGGCAGTCGAACCTGGGCATTGTTCCCCAAACGCCTTTTTTGTTTGCCGGAACCATCCGGGACAATATCCGGTACGGCGATCTTGAGGCTCCGGATGAAAAAATAATCCAGGCGGCCCGGACCGTGAACGCCCACGATTTTATCCTAAAACTGGAAAAGGGTTATGAAACCGAGGTTGGAGAGGAAGGAAAGCAACTTTCCGGCGGACAGAGGCAACTGATCTCTTTTGCCCGGGCGATTCTGGCCAATCCGCAAATTCTGGTCATGGACGAAGCCACCTCCTCGGTGGACCCGGAAACCGAGCATCTGATCCATGAAGGGTTGCCGAAGGTTTTGAAAAACAGGATCAGCTTCATCATCGCCCACCGGTTATCAACCATCCGTCGCGCAGACCGGATTCTGCTCATTGAAGACGGCTCCATCAAGGAGCAGGGCAGCCACCAGGAGCTCATGTCCCTGGCCGGAGAGTATAAGGACCTCTACACCAAACAATTCATGCACTACCGGGAACAGGAAATTCTGGGGTTAAGTACGGGATTCAACTGAATAGCGTTTGTCCGGCAGGATCTTTTTTTAATTTTGTAACGGCAAATAAAGGGGTCGGATTTGCCGTTGACTCTGGCTGCTGAACCCTGGTCCCGATTACTGAATTCCCCAACATCCGGAATGCAGATAAGAGCCAAACCGCCTTTGCCCTTGGCTGATGCGGCAGGTTGTTAAAAATCCTGCTTGTTTCATGGGGTCACGTGGAACTCAATAGGACAGGTGGTCCGAAGGTCGGCGAATGGATAAAAACAACCTTTTTTTTCCAAACAAAGTGAAGGGGTCAAAGAACCAGGATTTCTATTTTGGATTAGATTTGTGTTGACATTTCGGGAAACTATTGTTTCTATAAGTACCAATTTAATCAGTTTTTGAATTTTTGTAACTATTCAGCGTAAATTTTAGCTTTACTACCAATCACATCAGGAAGTCAGGCAATTTCCCATTAAACAACAATCCCAATGCCTGGCTTGCTTTAACTCCGTGCTTGCGGCAAGTTGACAAATAACTCCTCACGAGGCAAAAAATCCTGGCTCCTTCCATGGATCGAAAACAACCCGATATCTTCTGCTGAACTTTGGTCATCCGAATATCATTTTCTCCCTGATTGTTCGTAAAGGGCACATTGATATCGTCCATAAATCTTAGCGCATCATCTTCGAAATCTCTCAGCCGTTCCAATAAATTTCGGGATTTCGATCTCTTTATTCTGCCCCTTTTTCCTTTTTTCTCCGGGATGTCCGGTTCGGGACATTCAACCTCGGCTTCTTTTAACAGGGTTCTGTATTCAAGCCGGTATTTATTCGATTCTTTGGCCTCCAACACCCCGCCTGCATCGTTAACCTTGGAATTTATCGTTTCAAGCAGGGTTTTCATTGTTTGCGCCCACTGCTGGCCTTCCTGCTCAAAGGCCCTTGTTAATTCCCTTATATGATGAGCGTTGCATAACGCATGCGTGCAATTGAGTTTATAGTACGGCTTCCAGTGATCGTGGCATAATACCCCTTTGAAGTTTGGCAGAACTCCCATGTCGATCATGGTTTCCATCCCTCTTTTTTCATGGGGATAAAAATAAGTCCAAAGCTCATTGGATACCGAATGCAGCCAATGTCCTTTGCCGCCCATATTGATACCCGTTTCATCCGCATGCGCCAGGCCTGAAGCAGTCAGCTCCGCTTTAACCCGTTCTTCAAATCCGGCTAAAAGCCCATAGGCCTCTTTATTGAAATTGAAAATAGACCCTTCACATACCGGTACATGAAACTGATCGGCAAAATGATCCTGTATCCTGTTGTACGGAATCAGTTGAAATTGCGACATGTAAACCGAATGCGCCTTGATTCCCGCCCCATACTGAACGGCCTTGGTAACGCCCTCCGGGAAAGGGGCTACAAAACGATTACCCTTTTTATCCTCAAGAATCTGAGCCCGGTATTCCGTCACAACCCTGGATATGTTAATGTCGAACATCTGGCGCGTGTCAAAACCAACCTGCCGGTAAACACCCGATGGCAGTTGGTCACGATCAACTTTGATCACTTCAATGACATCAGGCTTATCAACCTTTTTCAGGGTCGTGCCGACATGATCATTTTGGCCACCCGCTTTTTTATCTGTTCGGCTCTTCGGTTCCTTCTTCCTGTTCGGGTCGCTCGATGGGGGCTTGCTGCTGTTCCTGCTGTTTAAACCTAAACGATGGGCCAGTAACGTTATGATCAGTATCAATAACTCAAACATTGATTTCGATGAAACCGACAGCTCCTTATCCTCACGAATAAGATTCCGTGCATTCTCAACGGCAGCCTCAATATCAATATTCTCGATCTTCATCCCGTTTGGTTTCCTGTGTCATTTGTTGAAACCACTATAACACAGTTTTTAAAACCGGATTTTTTCTTCCTGTAATCAACCACGTCGCATTATTTTTTTTCAAAAGAAAAGGGCGGCGTGCTCGAATATAAATCTCCTTCAGGGCTTCATTGTGAGCCTTTGCATGCCTATTTCTTTCAGGCCTGAGCCGAAGTATAATTTTAACATTTTGAACGAAAAACCCTGTCAAGTACTTTTTTACTTCTATTGAAATATTTTCGCTGAATAGTTACTAAAGTACTTTGTTTTAATTTTGCTTGAAAAAGACTTCTTGCTGTTGCATATTGGCTGAAAATAAACTTCTTTCCGTCATGTTTTATCAATTACAGCCTTTTTACTTGCGCCTAACTCGTTATCTGACTGCAGGGTTAGCTCGGTATAAGGCGCGGCGGTCTTTTGCCGTCGCCCTTAATGCCGTTGTTGGGCCAAGTACTCTGACCAAGGTTTGATCTTATTAAGTAATGGGCCAAGAGTGAGCTCTGCGATTTCCGTATCGTAAGCAGCTTGAGCACGTAGCCAATATCCGTTAGATAAACCAAAGAACCGGCACAATCGTAAATCCGTATCAGCAGTTATAGAGCGTTTATTGGAAACGATCTCACTGATACGCTGGGCGGGAACACAAATTTCCTTGGCCAAACGATATTGGCTAAGCCCCATTGGTTTTAAGAACTCCTCTAACAAAATTTCACCTGGAGTGATAGGGTCTAATTTTTTCATAATATACTCTCCTCAGTGGTAATCCACGATTTCCACATTTTCTGCACCTGCATCTGTCCAGTTAAAGCAGATTCGCCACTGATCGTTGATGCGGATGCTGTATTGACCCGTACGATCACCTTTGAGCGCTTCAAGATGATTGCCGGGAGGTACTCTTAAATCATTAAGCAAATTTGAAATTTCGAGCTGTCTGAGCTTGCGCCGAGCAATTATCGCAATATTATTGAATTTCTATACATTAGTGCCTATTGACAGCGATTCAGTATATTTGCATTTGAATGATTTGATCATGTGTCACATGGTAACGCATGGCATGATTAGCGTCAAGCGTGATTATGATGGCCTAACGAGCTGAGCCGGAGCAGCGCCTTGCGCTGCGATCGGCTATAGCATTTTGTGTACGCCCGGCATGGGCGTGATCTTATGGGGTGAAAGTCCCCTGTATGTAAACCCTGTTCCTGTCGTGAGACGGGAACATAAATACTAGCCAAAAGCAAGGGCG
>Ga0180732_1001242_pt1 | contig 16493 bp, 18 predicted proteins | sample KR11_01MetaG_FD_148674 | JGI IMG/M metagenome (GOLD analysis project Ga0180732, IMG submission 148674) | Groundwater microbial communities from the Olkiluoto Island deep subsurface site, Finland - KR11_0.1 MetaG | ecosystem: Environmental > Aquatic > Deep subsurface > Groundwater | place...
AACCTAACACGAAAACACCTGCAAACCACAACCCCCTATAATACTTACAAGATTGAAGGTCTTCCCCAAGGCCCCATCGCCAATCCGGGACGCGAATCCATTCACGCCGCCCTTTATCCGTCGGACACCCGGTTTTTGTTTTTCGTCTCAAAAAATGATGGAACCCATTATTTTTCCACCCACGTGATAGAGCACAACAAGGCCGTGGAAAAATACCAGAAGAGAAAGTAAAAATTCCTTGATTTTATAAACCAGATGTCTAATATTACCCGCATATTAAGCGGTAATGTCTTTTACACCGGTTTCTTGCTTCGGGGAATGTCCGGCCTGTTGAGCGGTATTCCGGAATCCGGAACCAAATATTTGGAGAAAGGGGGGCGTTGCTTTGGCTACTGGAATTGTTAAATGGTTTGACGATAAAAAGGGTTTTGGTTTTATCGAACAGGAAAGCGGACCGGATATTTTTGTTCACTATTCCGGGATCAAGGGGGATGGCTTTAAATCATTAAATGAAGGAGACCGTGTTTCTTTTGATATCGAACAGGGAACCAAAGGCCCCGCTGCAGTCAATGTTAAAGTCGGTTGATCCGACATTCTTTTTTGAGAATAAAACAAAGGCATTTTGTTAAAAATGCCTTTTCTTTTTCAGGACCCTTCAATTTCCATCCCCCCTGGATTTTTCAGTTTCTGCACCATTGTTTCTCTGCTTAAGGTTATGGATGATTCGAAAGGCAAACCCCACGAAAAGCGCCAGGCTGATGAGAATGATAAAATTCGAGGAGAAAAAAGTCAGAATAAAAGGAATGGGTTCCTTTAAGGAAAAAGCCAAAATAAGAACCTGGATTCCAAAATATATAAAAAAACAGGAAACGATCATAAAGAGGATACAAGCCCAAAATCCGGCAGCAGTGTTTTTGGCAAAAAGTTTCATTTGCCCACGCTATGATGCGTCAAGGGATGCAATGACCCTGGCGATGACCTTTTCAAGTTTCGGTGCCGTGAGCCTTGCGGTTTGAATGATTTCTTCAACGGAAGCAGGCAGTGGGGTATCGGGGGTATGCACATTGGTGACCACGGAAAGACCCAGCACACGCATGGAGGCATGAACGGCGGCAATCACTTCCGTGACGGTTGAAAAACCAACGGCCCTGGCCCCGATGGCCTGAAGATAACGAACTTCAGCAGGCGTTTCCAGGGACGGCCCTTTCAGTCCAGCATAAATCCCTTTTCTTATAGGAATCTTTTCAACCAAAGCAGCGTTTTCAGCCAGGGAAGAGAGTTTTTTGTCATAGGCTTGGGACATGTCCGGGAATCTGTCTCCCCACTCATCCACATTGGGTCCTGCCAGGGGATTTTCACCGGTTAAATTGATGTGATCGGTAATGATCATGATGTCGCCGGGTTGAAACTCGGAGGCAAGCCCTCCGGAAGCATTGGTCAGGATGAGCACCTTGACGCCGAGCTGCTGCATGACCCGTATGGGAAAAGCTACATCATAAGGGGAATATCCTTCATAGAGGTGAAACCGGCCCTGCATGGCCAGGATGGAATGTTGATTCAATCGGCCCGCCAGCAATTTGCCCGTATGGCTTTCCACGGTTGAAATCGGGAAATGGGGGATTTGCCCGTAGTCCATACTGTTTTTGATCTCGAGAAAATCTGCGGTTTCCCCGAGCCCTGTGCCGGTAAGCAGGGCGATATGCGGAGGGGCTTCAAAATAAGGCCTTAAGTACTGGGCTGATTGCGTCACTTTTTCTTTGTAGTCCATGGGTCTCCTCAAGATTGAAAAGCAGAATCGGATTATATCAAAAGTCGCATCCCCTTCGAGATGGCTATTTCTACCACAGGTCCCCTCCCGGGTGCAACGAAGGAATGGGATTCGTTCAGGTAGTTGCAACCGGAATGAGGCCATTGACATTTCCAATGGATTATGAAATATCATGACTTTGATTTTTTCAGACCCGACGGGGGGATAAAATTATTATCCAAAACAATAGGTTATGTGAATGATGGAAGGGAAGGTTCAACCCCGACAGGGGGGCTCCCTGAAGAAATTCCGGCCGGGGTTCAGGCAAAAGGCAAAAGATGAAAATTTCAGAAATCATGGAGACCCTAAAGGCGACTCTCCTGGTGGGCGATGAACAGTTGAACAAAACCATTGTGGCTGCAGGATCCGCAGACCAGATGGATGATGTTCTCGCGGCCCTTGCAGATGGCTCGGTTCTGCTCACCGGCTCCACCTCGGAACAAGTGCTTCGGACCGCCAAGGTGATCGGCGTGGGTGCCGTAGTTTATGTTCGCGGCAAGGTTCCCAGTGATCGCGTGATCGAGGTAGCCAGGAGTTTTGATCTTCCCCTGATGCAAACCCATTACTCCATGTTTGTGGCCAGCGGACGCCTGTATATGAACGGATTGCGAGGCCTTGACGGGTCCTGGTAACCCCGTGGAGGGGTCTCCTGCATTGGTAAAGACTTGTCTTGTTATAATAACAACGGTTGCTGATTTGAGGAAGTGAAATGACCCAAACAATTATTATTGCCATTTCAGTCATGGGCGGGTTGGGGATTACCATCGGTGTGCTGCTGGCAGCGGCGTCAAAGATTTTTTATGTTTATGTGGACCCGGTCATTCTGGAAGTGGAAGGGGTCTTGCCGGGGGCGAACTGTGGCGGCTGCGGTGTAGCGGGATGCAGCGCCAATGCCGAAGCCATTGTGGCAGGCAAATCTTCACCCAATTCCTGTGTGGCTGCAGGACCCGAGGTGGGCGAGGCCATTGCCGTGATTCTCGGGGTTTCACTGGAAGCCAAAGAACCTGATATTGCCCTGCCGGGCTGTACCTACGGGGTTCAGGATGCGGCCTCCAAATTCATCTACGATGGGGTGATGGACTGCCGGGCAGCCCTTCTCCTGGGCGGGGGCATGAAGGTTTGCTCCATTGGTTGCCTGGGGCTGGGAACCTGTGCCAAAGCCTGCCCCTTCGGGGCCATTGTCATGGGGCCGAAAGGCCTGCCCGTGGTGGATGAAAAAAAATGCACAGGCTGCGGAACCTGTGAAAGGATCTGTCCGAAAAACATCATTCGACTCTCCTCCATCACCCGAAGAATTCTCCTTGAATACACCACCTCGGATTGTACCACCCCCTGTCAGAGGGCTTGCCCTGCCGGCATCAACATTCGCGGCTATATTCAGGAAATTGTTGCCGGTGATTACAGCAAGGCGGTGCAGGTGATCAAGGAAAGAAATCCATTTCCCACCATCATCGGCAGGATCTGCCCGCGACCCTGTGAGTTGGACTGTCGAAGGCAATATGTGGATGAGCCCGTGGCCATCAATTTTCTTAAACGGTATGCTGCGGATTATGAAATGCGGACCGGGGTTCATGTCCAGCCTTTTAAAGCCCCGAGTACGGGGAGGAAAGTTGCCGTGATCGGCGGCGGTGTGGAAGGGCTTTCCACGGCTTTTTTTACAGCCCGGCTGGGTCATGATGTGGAGGTTTACGAATCCGCATCCAAACCCGGTGGGATTTTGAGAACAGCCATCTCCAAACAGAGACTGCCGGAAAGTATCCTGGACTGGGACATTGAAGGTGTTTCGGAAATGGGGGTGAAGATCCACACCCGTCAGGGTTTGGGAACCCGGGGTATAACCCTTGCCGGTTTGCTGAACCAGGGGTTTGAAACTGTTTTTCTGGCTTCCGGAGGATGGGACAGCCGTTTGGCCCGGGGTGAGGAAGCCAGGCTTGAAAGACCGATTCCGGGAACCTATCTTCTCTTGGATATTTTGCAAAACGGCATGGAAAGGTCTTCGGGAAAAGCTCCGGCCGCAGTGGTGGTCGGCGGAGGCTCACTATCCGTGGATGCCGTAAAAATTCTCAGGGGGGCCGGTGTGGAGGATATCACCCTTGTGTTCAGGGAATCTGAAGACCAATCTGGGGTGGCGGCCATGGATCGGGAAGCCCTTGAAACATCCGGTGTAAAGTTCTGCTGCGCAACCGCTTTAACCCGGTTGTTCGGTGAGGAAGACGGGCTTTCGGGCATGGAGGGCGAAAATCTACAAACGGGTGAAAAATCTGAGATTCCCTGCGGCATTCTGGTCTTGTCTTCGGGGCGGTATCCGGAAATGATCTTTGATAGAAAGAAACAGGACATTCCGGAAACGGCTGATCAACCCGCGGGACCGGTTCTGTGGGAAGGGGTGAGCCCTTATAAATCCACCGAACATGTTTATGAAATCGGGTTGAATTTTCCCGGAGATATTCTCACGGATTTTTCCGCGGCCATCAAGGCCATCGGTGCGGGCAGAAGGGCGGCAGCGTCGATCCATCAGCGCCTTTACGGGATTTCCATCCACCTGGCGGATGAGGTTCTGACCCGACAATCGGTGGTCCAGAATGTAAATCGCCTGGAAGAAGTCCAGCCAAGGGCCAGGCAGATCATGCCCCTTTGCAGCGAAAAAGATTCCGGGCTCTGTGATGAGCTCGAAAAAGGGTTTGATGAAGAGTCCGCCGGGATGGAAGCGGCCAGATGCCTTCAATGCGGACTGATATGCTACAAGGATTCCTGTGAAGGGGTGGCGATTCAAGAGCGGCTGGGAAAAATTGCCTGATTCTTAAAAAAGGATTATTAAATTGGCAACAGAACAGGGGCTGGTCATCAAAACCCTCGGTGCAAAGGCCATTGTGAAGACCCAGAAAACGGAAGCCTGCGAGGGGTGCGCATCCAGGGACAGTTGCAGCACCCAGGGCCGGGATATGGAAGTGGAAGTCATCAACTCCCTGGGGGCCAAAGAAGGGGACCGGGTCATTCTTCAAATCGAGACGCGGTATTTTCTAAAAGCGACCTTTTTGATGTATATCTTTCCCATTGTGTGTTTGATCGCCGGCGCTTTTATCGGTGAAAGGGTGGCTATTCAGAATCAGGGGGATCCCTCCGGATACTCCGCGGGTTTCGGGTTCGGCTTTTTTTTAGCCGCCATCTTCCTGGTGAAGATGAAAGGCAATAAAATGGGTGAAAAGGATACCTACAAGCCAAGAATCACCCGTATTGTGAGATGATCGAAAGGCAGAATCCTCCATGACCGCCCTGGAATCCCAGCCTCTCGAATATGGCACACCCCTCGACCATCCTTTGCACCGGAGGCCTTACTTTTTTGATGGCGGGGTTCAATTTCAATGCCTGCGATGTGGCCGATGTTGCACCGGAGACCCGGGTCTTGTGAGGGTCTCGGAAAAGGAAATATCCGCCATTTACGGGTTTTTAAACATGGGCCTTGAGGAATTTACATCCCGTTTTCTTCGCGCATGTTTTGGAGGATATAGCCTCGGGGAGAACGAAGAGGGCCGATGCCTTTTCCACGAAGGCGGGTGCAGGATTTACGAGGTTCGGCCTCGGCAATGCCAAGCTTTTCCCTTTTGGGTAAAGACGTTCAGGTCTGAAAAAAACTTCCGGGATCTTCAAAATGAATGCCCGGGCATTGGCCAGGGAAGGCTGTATTCCAAAGAAGAAATTCTATCCATCCTGTTCGTGGAATAAACCTATTTCGGCCCGATTTTGATTTTGTCTTTGAGCCTTTGTTCGATTTCGGCAAAAAGATCCTTTTTCTTCTGGTCCTGCTTGGCTTTGATGGACTCGATTTCTTTGAACTGATCCTGTTTCTGGCTCATGAATTTTTCAATATCGTCTTTTATGGGTGCGTCGTGTTCCGTTCTGGGCAGCTTTTCCAGTTCAAGATGGTCTCTGATGAACAGCTTGGTGCCAAACGCGCTTTCCACAACGGCGATGATGCCCGCTTTCTCAAGCCTGCGGCAGAAAAAAAGGCTTTCCTCGGTGGAAAAGGAAAGGGCCTGCCCCAGGGTTTCGATATCCGGAGGCACCCCTTTCTGGTGATCCAGAACCCTTATGGCCGCTACAATGAGGTGGCTTGTAGTATAAGAATCTTTTTTCTCCATAATACCCTTTTTGATTGAAAATGAATGTATTTAATGCAATTTATATGATCCAGCATTATAGCACAATATTAATGAACGTCAAATGGATAGGAAGGAGATAGCCATGACTGAAATAGTGGATATCAAGGCAAGGGAAATTCTGGACTCAAGGGGAAATCCAACCGTTGAGGCGGAAGTTTTTTTGGCCTGCGGAGCTATGGGAAGGGCGGCGGTTCCTTCCGGAGCATCCACCGGTTCCAGGGAAGCCCTGGAACTGAGGGACAAGAAACAGAAACGATACGGCGGAAAAGGGGTGGCCACTGCGGTCAAGAACATCCTTGCTGAAATTTCACCAGCAATCTGCGGTATGGATGCCACCCAACAGGCCGCCATCGACAAGGCCATGATTGACCTTGACGGAACGGCCAACAAGTCCAAACTGGGGGCCAATGCGATCCTGGGTGTTTCCATGGCAACTGCCAGGGCTGCGGCCATGGCCTACGGCCTCCCCCTCTATCGCTATATAGGCGGCATCAATGCCCGATCCCTGCCGGTGCCCATGATGAACATCATCAATGGCGGGGCCCATGCGGCCAACAGTCTGGATATTCAGGAATTCATGATCATTCCCATTGGTGCGAAAAGTATTGTTCAGGCTGTGCAGATGGGAGCCGAGACCTTTCACGCCCTTAAAAAGCTTTTGAAGGATGCGGGCCACACCACGTCGGTGGGGGATGAAGGAGGATTTGCTCCGAACCTGAAATCCAATGAGGAAGCCATTCAATACGTGATGAAAGCCATTGAAGCCGCGGGCTATGAGCCCGGCATGGACATTGGCATTGGCATGGACGCCGCAGCCAGTGAATTTTACGATAACAAGAAATATGTCCTCAAGTCGGAAAACAAGAAATACTCCGCAGAAGAGATGATCGATTATTATGAAAACCTCATTCAGAAATACCCAATCCTTTCCATTGAAGACGGGCTTGCTGAAAAAGACTGGAAAAACTGGGGGGTCATGACCGAGAGGCTGGAAGGCTTGATTCAGATTGTGGGGGATGATATTTTCGTTACCAATCCGAAGATCTTTGAAAAAGGCATTGATGACGGCATTGCCAACTCCATATTAATAAAGCTCAACCAGATCGGAACGGTTTCCGAAACCCTGGACGCCATTGAAATGGCCAAGGAAGCAGGTTATACCACCGTGATTTCCCATCGTTCCGGGGAAACCGAAGACGCATTTATCGCGGATCTTGCCGTGGGCGTCAATGCGGGACAGATCAAAACCGGGTCCATGTCCAGAAGCGACCGAGTGGCCAAATATAACCAGTTGATCCGCATTGAAGAAGAGCTGGGTGCCCAAGCGAAATTTTCAAACGGACTCTTTGTTGTCCAGTAGGCAAGGAATCGCCGGGAATAGGTTAAATATTAATTCTATAGAGGACGTTCCATGGGAAATACAAAATATGTTTTTGTAACCGGCGGCGTACTGTCATCCCTGGGCAAAGGGTTGGCTTCAGCGTCTATTGGCGCTTTGCTGGAGAGTCGCGGCTTAAGTGTGACCATTCAGAAACTGGATCCCTATATCAATGTGGATCCGGGAACCATGAATCCCTTTCAGCATGGGGAAGTTTTCGTTACGGATGATGGAACGGAAACGGATCTGGATCTGGGGCATTATGAGCGATTCACCCATGCCAAGCTGGGCAAGAATAATAATTTCACCACAGGCAAAATATATTATTCCGTGATTACCAAAGAAAGAAGGGGGGATTATCTGGGGGGAACCGTCCAGGTCATTCCCCATATCACGGATGAGATCAAGAACAGCATCAAGTTGGTAGCGGATGATGTGGATGTGGTGATTGTGGAAATCGGTGGCACCATCGGGGATATTGAAAGCCTTCCCTTTCTGGAGGCCATCCGTCAGTTCAAGGCCGACGTGGGCAAGGAAAATGTGCTTTACATTCATCTCACCCTGGTGCCCTATATGGCAGCGGCAAAGGAAGTCAAAACCAAGCCCACCCAGCATAGCGTCAAGGAATTGCGAAGCATCGGCATTCAGCCGGATATCCTTTTGTGCCGTACGGAACACGATCTGTCGATAGAAATCAAATCCAAAATAGCCCTTTTCTGCAATGTGAGCGTGGATGCCGTGATCACGGCCAAGGACGTGAAGGTCATCTATGAAGTCCCTCTGAATTTTCACAGGGAAGGACTGGATGAAAAAATTATTCAGCTCTTAAACATCTGGACCCGGGCACCCCGCCTGGAAAACTGGGAGAGGTTTGTTCACCGGTATAAAAATCCAACAAAAGCCGTCAACATTGCCATTGTGGGGAAATATACGGACCTGACCGATTCCTATAAAAGTCTCAACGAAGCCCTGTACCACGGCGGTGTGGCCAATGACGCCAAGGTGAACCTGCTTTACGTGGATTCCGAAACCATCTATGATGACAATTGCAAGGAAAAGCTGGCGGAAGCGCACGGCATTCTGGTGCCCGGCGGGTTCGGATCCAGGGGGATCGAGGGAAAAATTGCGGCCGTGAAGTATGCAAGAACCAACAATATTCCCTTTTTCGGCATCTGTCTGGGCATGCATGTTGCGGTCATAGAATTCGCCCGGAACGTGGCCGGTCTTGTTGGAGCCAACAGCACGGAATTTGAGGTGAATGCCCCCCATCCCGTGATTTACCTCATGCTGGAATGGCTCAACGAAAAAACCGGAGTGGTTGAAAAGCGGGACATGCATTCGGACAAGGGCGCCACCATGAGACTCGGGGCCTATCCCTGCCGGATCATTCCGGGTTCCTTTGCGGAAAAAGCCTACCAGCAGAAGGATATCTCCGAGCGGCACCGGCACCGGTATGAATTCAATAATGAATACCGGGAACTCTTTACTGAAAAAGGCCTTAGGCTGAGCGGGGTTTCCCCTGCAGGGGATCTGATCGAAATTGTGGAGATTCCGGATCACCCCTGGTTTCTGGGATGTCAGTTCCATCCTGAATTCAAATCCCGTCCCATGAGCCCCCATCCCCTGTTCAAGGATTTTATTGCCGCGTCGGTGAAATACGGGGAAAAGGCGTGATGAGTGATGAGTAATGAGTAAAGAGTGATGAGTGAAGGGAAAATACAAAGGCCGCGAGACATTGTCTTGCGGCCTTTTTTTAATGGGATGAAAACAGGCTTTACAGAGAGGCCAGTACGTCCATTTTGGAGATTTCCGGTCTTCCGGCAATGACTGCACCCAATTTCTGGCTGCATGCCTTGAAATGATCGGTTGAGCCGTGGAGTTTTACGGCTGCTTCATCGGCATAGCGTTCCACCACCACCAGAATGTTGGGATTTTTACTATCCACGCAGATGCTGTACATCTGGGTGCCTTCATCGTTTCCCATCTTGGTGATCAGTTCTTTAAAAACGTCCACAGCGTCATTCATCATGCCTTCTTTTATCGGTAACTTTGCAACAATCGCGATCATGGTGTTTCTCCTTTGTTGGTGTTAAATCGTTAATGTTTAAAACTTCTCTGGCCGGTATAGACCATGGTCACATCCGCCTCGTTGCAGGCTTCAATAACTTGGTAGTCATTTCCCGCGCCCCCCGGCTGGATGATGGATGAAACGCCTTCCCGGATCCCCACATCCACGCCATCCCGGAACGGGAAAAAGGCATCGCTAACCATGGTGGCGCCGATCAGGCCGCCTTTTTCCTTTTCCACGCGAAGATCAATGGCCCGAATGAGTTCTGAATCCGTCAATTCATGGTAGTCCATTTTATGGGCCTCATGGGCATACCGGTCTTTTAATTTGCGATAGGCTTTGTCCTTGGCGATTTCCGCCACCCCCACCCGGTCCTGTTCACCGGTGCCGATGCCCACAGTCTGCCTGTTTTTGACATAAATCACCGAGTTGGAGGTGATTCCGGATTCCACCAGCCAACCAAAAAGCATATCCTCGTATTCGGCAGGCGTGGGTTTTCGATTTATGGAATAGGTTTTCCCTTTGTATTCACAGGCGGCCAACGTGAGATCTTCCCGGGTTCGGGCCAGGGGAACAAACGACCACTGCACGATGATGCCTCCGTCCATGAGGCTTTTGAAATCCACGAACCGTTGCCCTACAAAATTTTGCAGCTTAAAAATATTATCAATCCGAATGACCCGGAGATTTTTCTTTTTTTCAAAAATTTCCATGACTCCCGGCTCAAATTCCGGGGCCACAACGACTTCCGCGTACTGCTGATAAATGGCTTCGGCGGTGATTTTGTCCACGGCCCTGTTGACGGCGATGCATCCCCCGTAGGCGGCCACACGATCCGCCATGTAGGCCCTTTCATAGGCTGTGTGAAGCGAATCTGCCTGGGCCACACCGCAGGGATTGTTGTGTTTGACGATGATCGCAGTGGGCGTGTCGGAAAAATAGCGCAGGATGTTTAAAGCATTGTCGGTATCCGTGAGATTGGTTTTTCCCGGATGCTTGCCGGATTGCAGCAGTTCGATGTCCGAGGCAAGATATTGGCCGGGTTGAATGGTTTTGGTTTCACCCAGGATCAGGTTGCCGTTGACGAGTTTGTAAAGGGCTGCTTCCTGGCCTGGGTTTTCGCCGTATCGCAAGCCTTTTTGCACCTGGTCGATGGTCCAGAGGACTTTTTCAAAAAAAAGGGTCTGACGTTTGGGCCCGTCCACAAAGCTGACTTCCATGTTCGACGGGAAATGCTCTTCCACCAGGGTACGGTACATTTTTTTCAAGTCTTCCGGCATATTGTGCTCCTCACTCTCAGATTTGTAAAACAACACTTGCCCTCAGTCAACCGTTTATTGAATTACCATTGGTAACCGGCGGAAACATCATTAAAGTCGGTTTTGGCCAGATAGCCTGAAATGGCCCGGTCATATTCTGCGGTATGGGCAAAGGCTTTTTGGGCCAAACGGTAACGCATCGCCAGGGTCGTGCAGTTGTTGTTCTTTTTCAACTCCTCCACAATCATGGGGTAATCCGAAGGATTCACCACCGAAGCCACCCTTAGAAAATTCTTGGCGGAAGCCCGAATCATGCAGGGTCCTCCGATGTCGATGTTGCTCCGGGCTTGTTCCGGTTTGACATTCGGATCTGCAATGGTTTGGGTGAAGGGATAAAGATTCACCACGGCCATATCCAAAGGAACGCTTCGGGTCCGGGAAAGGTCTTTTTGGTGGGCTTCGTTGTAGGTTTCGGTCAACAGCCCGAGGTAGATTTTAAAATCCAGGGTTTTCACAAGCCCCCCTTGGGTTTCGGGCTGGCCGGTATAGTCCGACACCTGGGTCAGATGGGCGGAGGCGGCGCTCCCCAGCAGGGTCTTGAGCATGGTAAAAGTTCCGCCGGTGGAAAAGATTTTGAGTTCAGGGTTCAATTTCAACAGCCCGGGCACCAGGGTTTCAAGGCCCTGCTTGTCCGAAACGCTGATGAGGATATTCCGCAGGGCCACCAGCTCATCGATTTTTTCAACCGTGTTGAGGCTCATCTATTCATCCTTTCCTTCCACTTCCTTTAAGAACCGGTCAAAGAAAGACACCATGAATTCGTGCCTTTTCCCGGCGATTTTTCTCCCCTCATGGGTGAGAAGACGGTTTTTTATTTTGGACAGCTTTACACAGTATTCCCGGTATCCGGTGTCGTCCGATGTGTAGGGCAAGGTATTGGCCATGTCCTTTTCAGGGCTGTGAAGCCTTGCGCCGATTTCCCCGGCAAACAGATAGGCCCTGGCCACCCCCACGGCGCCAATGGCATCAATTTTGTCGGCATCGAACAAAACTTTCGCCTCCACGGTTTCGGGGGTTCGCCCCTTTCGAAACCGGTGGGATGCAATGCAATGAATGATATTGGATTTCCGGTGGGTGGGGAGGGGGAAATCTTCCAGGATTTCAGCAGCCATTTCCGCCCCTTTTTCTGCATGGCAGAGCGCCCCTTGGGATTGGTCCTGACAGGATCGGCCGATATCATGAAGGACGGCGGCCACTCTCAGAACATCCATGTCCGCACCTTCCACGGCGCCGATTCGTTCGCAGAGCCGGTAAACCCGAAGGGTGTGATCCCAGTCGTGACTGCTTTTCGCATTTTCAAAAAGGGTTTGAACTTTTTCCAGGATTTCCGAGGTTGTATCCTGTTCAAAGGCGTTTGTCCTGGAAAGTGCAGGGGTCCTTGTGCCCTGATCGGCACCGGAAATTCCAATGGATTTTTCTTTGGATGGCGACATGTTGCTGTTTGTTGTTTTTAAATAAGAACCCGGAATATCGGAGTGATTTTTGAAAACAGTCTTACTTTTTTTCATGATTTTTGTCAAGCCTGACGCCGGACGCCCTCAGAGTAACCGCATTTAGAAAATGATGGGCAATCCGGGGATTTTGGGGGTTTGCGTGCAAGCAAGCCGCTCTATGGATGCCCCGTTTGCAAATCTTATGAACTCGCCACCAAGGATGCCTAGGGCAAGCGCAGGTTAAATAATTAATAACAATGGATTGTGAATTATTTTGATGAACTGCCAAGCTATAAAGAGGCAGGCGCTTGCCCAAGGCATCCTAAATGGCTCAGACAACATAAGCTTTGCAAACGGGGCATCCATTCCGCTCAATCCATCCCTTTGAGACTCAAATGCGGCTCCCCTGCGGACGCCCTTTCCCTGGATGCCGACCGGTTAAATGATAACCAAAAACCACTCTGATCCACCGGCAACCTTCAAAAGAACCTGGCTGTGGATTTTCATAAGAATATCGGCCTGTATGGCAGGAAAAAAACCATTGATTGGAAAAAATAGTCCACTTAATCCCACATGTGAATTGTAAAAGTTAACACCACATAATTATTATAAAATTAATTTTATTTTTCATTATAATTGTTGACAATTATCTAATTTATCTTTAAATGAAAACAAAAGTGGAGCAAAGTGGTCAAAAATGTTTAGAGGCACTTCTTTCCATAGTATTGATTCCAAGGGCAGGATAAAAATTCCGTCGAGATTCAAAGAGGTCATCAAGGCGGATGGATCCGAAGGGATTATTGTCAGCAAACTGGATCAAGGTCTTGTTGGCTACACCTTCAGCAAATGGCAGGAGATCGAAGCCAAAATTTTGGCTGTTGCGGAAAGCAGTGACAACATGCGGAGATTCAGGCGGATCTTCGCCGGTGGCGCCTTTCCGTGCGAATGCGATAAACAGGATCGTATTCTCATCCCCTCTTTACTGAGAAAATATGCCGGGATAGAAAAAGAAATCGTTCTGGTGGGGGTTCTGGATCATTTTGAAATATGGTCTCAAAAGAACTGGGAAAATGAAGATCAGGCCTTGGAAGAGGATATGAAAAAGGAGGGTGTCAGAAACGAAATCGCAAAGCTGGGACTCTGATATGACGGATTATGATCATATTCCTGCAATGCTTTCGGAAGCCATTCGATATCTGAATCTGGAACCTGGAAAAATCATTGTGGACGGAACCCTGGGCGGCGCCGGACATGCAAAAGCCATATGCGGGAAAATTCAACCCGACGGAATATTGATAGGAATCGATCAAGATCCGGATGCGGTGGAAAGTGCAAAACAGAAGCTTTCGGCGTACGCACCCGGCATCCGTCTGTTTCACGATAATTTTGCTCATCTTCATCACATATTAGAAGTTTTGGGTTTAGACGGGGTTGATGGAATTCTTCTAGATCTGGGGCTTTCCCTTCATCATCTTCGATCCAGCCAAAGAGGGTTTAGTTTCAAAGGAAGAGAAGTTCTGGACATGAGAATGAATCCCCGATTGAATACCACGGCCAAAGATCTGGTGAACCGGATGAAGGAAGAAGCACTGGCGGGTTTGTTCCGGGATCTGGGGGAAGAACGATATGCACGGAAAATCGCGAAAAAGATTGTAGAGAGGCGAGAGAAGGAAAGCATAGAATACAGCGATCAGCTTGCGGATATTGTGACGCAGGCGATTCCGGGCTCAGCAAGATTTCATCAGAAGATTCATCCTGCGACCCGTGTTTTCATGGCCCTTCGCATCGCAGTGAACAGGGAGTTGGAGGTTTTGGAAAATTTTATGAAGGCTTTGCCCGATTATCTGAATCCGGGCGGCCGTTTTTGCGTGTTGAGCTATCATTCCCTGGAGGACCGGATGGTCAAGCATGGATTGAGGGAATTTGAAAAACAATGCACCTGTCCACCGAAGTTTCCCAAATGCATATGCGATAAAAAACCGGTCATGAAGAGCATATCCAGAAAGGCCATTCTCCCCTCCATGGAGGAGATCAACCAAAACCCCATGGCCCGAAGCGCCAAAATGCGGGTTGCGGAAAAAATTTAACCGCTGTTTGAACTGCCTGTCGTAAAATGGAGGAAATCCGGTGGCTCTAAGGTCCGTAACCAGCAAACCCTTTCAGAAAAAGAAATTATGGACCGGGGTCGCTTTGCTGGCTGTTTTTATGGCCGAACTTTTTTTTTATACCTGGGTGAGGGTGGGGTGCACGAGAATGGGCTATGACATCATCCTGGAAAGAAATGAGAACCGCAAACATATCAAAACAGGACGTTGTCTGAAAATTGAACTAGCCCGGCTGGAAGCACCTCAAAGGATTATAGAAAAAGCAAAACAGGAATTCGGGCTGGTGATTCCGGGCTCTCAACAAATCGTGATTCTGCCATGAGAAGAATAAAACCTGTACAACAAAGCAGTCAGAGAAAAAGAACCCTTCTGTTCGGCGTGGTTTTTTTTCTATTATTCTCAGGGATAGGTGCAAAATCCGTGTATCTCCAGGTCCTTTGCAGTGACTGGCTTGCCCGGAAGGCAGCGGATCAGCACGAAAGATCCTTTCCTTATTCCGGTAAGCGAGGGACCATCTATGACCGGAATCAAAAGGAAATGGCCGTCAGTATCGAGACAAAATCCGTGGCCGTGAACCCCGTGAATATCAAAGATCCCAAACAGGTGGCCGTTCAGTTAAGCCGGGTCCTGGGGATGGACTACCGGGAAGTCTTTGAAAATCTATCGTCACGAAAGGCTTTTGTGTGGATCAAACGGCAGATCAGCCCCAAGGAGGAAAAGGAGTTAAAGGACCTTGCCCTGGATGGCGTAATCTTTCAGGCCGGCAACAGCCGTTTTTACCCCTTCAAAGCCGTGGGTGGTCAGCTCCTGGGATTTACCGGGGTGGACGGAACCGGGCTGGAAGGCATTGAATATTCCTACGACTCGTATTTGAAGGGCAAGGCTGTGAATCGAACCGTTATGAAAGATGCCCTGGGTAGACGGTTTGAGGTCGACAAGGAAGAGGTGGACAAGGAGCTTAGCGGAAACAATCTCATTCTCACCCTGGACAGCAATATTCAATATATTGCGGAAAAAGCCCTGGAAGAAGGAGTGGTAACCCATGCCGGAAAATCCGGCATGGCCCTGGTAATGGATCCAAAAACCGGAGCCATACTGGCCATGGCCCATTATCCTTTTTTCAACCCGAATCTTTATAAAAAATACGATCATAACAAGATGGTTCGTAGAAATCGTGCCATCACGGATCCTTTTGAGCCGGGATCAATCATCAAGGTTTTCAGTGCGGCCGCTGCACTGGATTCGAATCTTTGCAAGGCGTCAACCACTTTTTTTTGCGAAAACGGGGAATACCGGGTGGGTCGAAATGTGATCCATGACGCAGGCAGTCACTCCTTCGGATATCTCACCCTGGAAGAAATCATAAAATACTCCAGTAACATCGGGGCGGTTAAAATAAAAGACGCCATCGGAAATCAAAAGCTTTACGAAGAATTGACGGATTTCGGATTCGGGAAGAAAACCAATGTGGATTTGGTGGGCGAGGCGCCCGGCCTTTTGGCCCATTATAAAAAATGGACCCCCATTGATGCCGGAACCATTTCCTTCGGCCAGGGCGTATCGGTTTCGGCCCTGCAGCTGGTGTCCGGCATTTCAACCATTGCCAATAACGGGGTGTTGATGAGGCCCCATGTGGTGAATGAAATTTATGACGCCAAGGACCAGAAGCTGAAAACCATCTCAGCCCAGCCCGTGAGACGGGTGATTTCAGAAAATACCGTTTTGGCTCTGAAAGATATTCTTAAGACCGTGATGACCGATGAAGGCACGGGAACCGGCGGAGCAGTGGAAGGCTACACGGTGTGCGGAAAAACCGGAACCGCCCAGAAAATCGGAGAGACCGGAACCTATGAGCCCGGAAAATATGTTTCCTCTTTTATCGGGTTCCTTCCTGCTGAAAACCCAGCTCTCACCATTCTGGTGATTGTGGATGAGCCTGAAAAACAATATTACGGCGGAGCGGTGGCGGCCCCAATTTTTAAGAAAATCGCCTATGAGACCTTGTATTATCTCAATATTCCCCCCATCAGGGAGCCCGGAAAATACCGGGTGGCAAAGGACGGGGAGGTGCGCGGATGAGATTGTCCCGTCTGACGGCTTCCCTGGAGGGTGTTCGTGTGATTGTGCCGGAAAGCGTGGCGACCCTGGATCCTGACCCTGAGATCACCTCCATCCACTACCAATCCCAAACCGTTCTTCCAGGCGGACTTTTTTCCGCCATCA
>Ga0180732_1001243_pt1 | contig 16478 bp, 11 predicted proteins | sample KR11_01MetaG_FD_148674 | JGI IMG/M metagenome (GOLD analysis project Ga0180732, IMG submission 148674) | Groundwater microbial communities from the Olkiluoto Island deep subsurface site, Finland - KR11_0.1 MetaG | ecosystem: Environmental > Aquatic > Deep subsurface > Groundwater | place...
TCCCCGGCCTTGCCCATTAACTGACGAGCGGTTTCCACATAGGTGGCAGTACTCACACCTGATCCGGTATGCCCACGTCCGACCGCATCCCCAATAGGTGACCAAGGAAGTTTTCCTCCAGGCCAGGTATGCCCCTCTAAAAACATCTTCCCAGCCTGTCCTGGTTCACAAACTCCCAACCATTCCATAATCTGAGGATGCCCTACCGGGTAAGCAAGGTAAATATTCCAGATATCAATGTCTTCCTTTGTTATTCCGGCCTGATCAAATGCGGCCTTTGCGGCTTCTTTGGATTGAATTGCATTTTTCTCTGGCCTCCTGAGCACAGGAGAAGCTCCCCAGTAAACGGCTCCTTCACCGAGTTTATAAACAGGTGTCTTTGTAATTTTGGGGGCCAATTCAGATGAAGTCACGACCATCGCCGAACCTCCGTCTGCCAGGATGTTTCCTTCCCGGCGGTGCAGAGGATCGGAAACCAGGGGCGATGATAATACCTGCTCTACTGTCGGTGCCGGCTTTTTATAAAAAATGGAATTGGGATCAAGGCTCGCCCATTTCCGCAAAGAAACCACAACAGCGGCCATTTCTTCCGGCGTAACCTTTGATTCATACATATATCGCTGGGTCCCCATGGCAATGACACCATTATAAGTTGTCCCAAACGGATATTCCCATTGCATATCCATTCCTGCCAATGCGAAAAAATTGATCAGGTCGTCCATAGGTATCGTTGAATGAACCGTAACGTGCGGAATCAAAACAGTTTTTGCTACGCCACTCTGAATCCACTGCTCGGCCAGCCGCAAGCAATTGGATGTTGAGGCTCCTCCGGCGTTACAGATGCAAACATCTCTGCAACCTTTTAACCCTAATTCTTCGGGTATTTTCCCAAAAGATATTTCCGCCGACAGTTCGTTTTGTGCCTGAGGAGCAACTGTTATAACACCCTCAATATCATTTTTATCCAACCCGGAATCTCTTACCGCCTCAATACAAACATCATAAATGATATCCCATCGGCTCCTTTCAGGCATGACTCTGGTAGGCGCTTCACCGATACCGATAATGGATAGTTTTTCTTTTGTCATTTCATTGACTCCTTTTATTATTCAAATTCATCTGCACTATACTTGCGGAAGCCTCTTCGTTTAATTGAATTGTTTTTTAGATAATCACTTTTACTTTTCACCCACGGGCCTCCGCAAGTTTGTCACCTTCTTTTTCTATCTTCTACCCATTTTGCGGATACTATCCGGAGTAAAATCCTTCACATCAAGATTTTCAAATTTGAGAGTTGTTCCTTCAAGTCCGTTGATTCCATTCCAAGAATATTCCTCAGATTGAAGATCGTACATTGCATAGACACGCCACATATAGGCTGGAACAGTATAGGCTTGGAGACCTTCGCACAAGTGTGATCTCCATAAATTTCCGCGTGTATCCCATTTATCATGGATCAGGATTTGCCATGAATCTTCATCAAAATACATCCTGCGCTTTGAATAAATATGACGTTTGCCTTCCTTTAAAGTCGCCTCCACCACCCAGACCCGGTGCAGTTCCCATCTGACATAGTCTGGATTCAGATGATGTGGTGTCAGCAAGTCTTCTCTTTTTGCCATCTCTTGTTTGTAAATATTGTAAGGGACAATCATTTCTTGTTTGCCAACAAGCTTCCAATCAAAATAATCAAGTTCCCCATTGAACCCATAAGCATCATCGTACGTGACATATCCTCCAAATGTCGGGTTTGGTGTGTCATAAGCAATGTTCGGCGCCCGCCTAACCCTGCGCTGTCCTGGAAGATACTGCCAGGTTCCTCTTTCTGTATTCGTAAAGTCCAATGGGCCGTTAACCACAAGGATTTCACCTTTTCGTCCTGGTGGATCATTCATTGATAAAAGAAACATCGTAATATAGCCGTTAAAGGTCTCCGGAGTAACGTCTTTGTCATGATAGGGATATTTTATCTTCACCGTAGACTCTCCACCAACGCTAAAACGTCCATCCGAACGGATAATCCCACTTAATTGTTCTTGGGTCCTGTCACCTCCCACATAAGAGGCAAAATAGTTGAATATCACTTCCGGACCTTCTTTTGGGATTGGGAATGGAACTCCAATAATGGCGTTTTGGACACCGAAATTGTCACCTTTTTGGGTTAGCTCTGCTTTAATTGCATTTTCATAAGTGGCATCATACACCCATTGAGGCACTGCAAATGTCCTGCGAGTGGGGTAAACATCCAAGCGATAGCTTTCTGGATATTTTTTTAACATCGCCAAGGTTCCTGGAGATATTTTGTCTGCATACTGATCCGCGTTTGCGGCAGATACACTGTATAGCGGTTTTTCATCGGCAAAAGGATCGGGAAATCTTCCGCCGGTTGTTGCAGGATCCCATCCTTTAACACTCTCTGGAATAGTCGTCAAACCACCGCCCCATGCGGGAATGCTCCCGTCGGCGTTACCTGCTCTTTCTGCCCCATAGGGGGTCAGTTCATTTTTCAATTTGTCAGCTTCTTCTTTCGTTACCTTCGCCTGCAAAGGCAACGCAATACAGAGCATGACGAACGCCAAGATTATTGCTCTGAATCTTTTTGATATAGTGATGGACATGTTTTTTCTCCTTATTTAATCTTATTTAGAAGGTATATTTCAGGTTCATGCCGATAAAATCACGGTCTGCAAGACCACTCCGGTAGGGGTTAAAATACTCAACGTATTTAAGTTCCATTTTATAGACACTTCTCCAAACCAATGTAACTCCAATAGAAGCACTATCCGCTCCTTCCGTAAATGTCTTATTGGGAGAATTACCGGCAGGATTTCCTTTGTATGAAATGGGCATGTTCATATCCAGATCAGTCAACACCTGGTAATATTTCGGTGTTACCGAGATAGAATACCCCCAGGAATAATCACTCGATGTCATATCTTCACCGTCTACGCCCAGCACCTTGTTAAATCCGATTTCTCCGGCTAAAGCCACATCATCAAAAATAGGGTTTTCGCCAAGGGTGTACAGCGCTGCCATTTGGCCCTGAACCATATTGCAGTCCTCATAGACACCTCTAACGCTAAGAGGGAAATTGTTGCGATAGGTAAATTCGCCACTTAAACTTACACCATTTATAAAAGTACTGACACTCATTCCGTATAGTTTGACGTCTTCCGGGTAACTGAAATAATAGTTCATTGCGGTGGGGGGAACTAAGGGGGGGACAACCAAATGAATCAAAGGGGATTTCTCATGGTAATTGATATAATAAAATCCAAATTCCGTTTGAGCAAGTCTTTCGGCCCGATAAATAAAGCCAAGACCATATTGTCCGTCATCTCTGGTGAGTTGATCCTTTCCTCTTGGAGCAACCGCATAGTAGGGCGGATAAGGACTAGGCAGTATTACTCCCCTTCCCGCCTCCCCTACCAGATCCATATCACTATAATAGCTTCCCGGTTGATTGAAAATGTGGTGTTCCCATTCCCATTGGTAAAATCCCATCGCAGTAAGGTTATTAAGAATATCCATACGAAGTGAAGCCGATTCCGAGGGCATATATACTTCTTTGAGTTCCACCCCGGGTATGTTGGCTGCTGTCAGGTCCGCATAGGACATGGCGGATGCAACACCTCCGGGAAGAAACAGCTGTTCGCCCCATGCTATTACCTGCTGGCCGGCACGAAAGTCCACTGGATGACCACCCAAGGAAAAATTGGAATAAAAAAAATAGTCCAGAAACTGAGTTTCCGTACCCATAATATCTTTGACGGCGCTGTCAAACTTGTCCGGCTTGCTAATGGCTCCGGCCAGATAGTTATTGTTGGACCAATGCTTGTCAAGTCCAGGGTTGGAATTATCACCCATATAAACAAAATCATAAAACGCTCTGGGCCGGGCAAATACTCCCACTTTTTTGTACTGGACGTCGATGTCCGCAATGGCTGTCCACCGATTATTAGTCATGTCCCACTGTTCAAAATTCCATCCGCCATCATTTGCGTTAACGTCTTTCATGGCCTTGGTGTTCAGGTCCCTGTCCTCGACACGCACCCCTCCAGCCCAGGACAGGGTTACGTCACAATCTATTTTCGTGTCGTCGTTTGGCTCGAACGTCATGGCTTCTGCTGATCCGAAAAATGACATCACAGCAAAAACCATGGCGCCCAAGAATAAAATGCCTCTTCGTTCCGTTAGGTTCTTCATTTTCATCTCCTTTTCGGTGGTTTAATTGTTTCTCATGATTATTTCATTTTATTTCAATAAAATAGAGTATGTTAAATTATAGCTCAGCGTTATCCGCTCGATTTTTTTTTTCAATTAATTGGCGCAATTTGAGACTCCATTTGAGTAGGGAAGCCTTTATCAACAGAAGACTCTTTAAAAGATGCGATTGCCAGCGTTTTTCTGTTAATCAATAAGTAGTGAATTTGGTTATTATGAAATAGATATAAATTATATAATAGACTGACGCGTCAGTCCTAATTATATTACACGATTTTATATGTCAAGCATTATTTATGCTAACCAGACATTGATTTATTTTACTTTTTATGACCATGTTATGGCGCAGGTGGTAATTGGATGGAACTCACGGAGGGCGTGCACTTAGAGTCTTTTTTAATACAATTTTGAAGCTTTTTCAGGTTTTAAAATACGGCTTTGAACGGCCAATTAGGTACAAAGATGTTTTAAATAATTTTCAATCAAACTTATACTATAAGGACCGACTTGTCCGTCCTTCATTTCAAACGTCATATTTATTCATCTTTAACTTTTAAACCATGACGGTTCAGCTGTTCACTTTTGGTTTCTATATCCGTGTTTGACCGTTATAACTTCGCCAGTGAATCGGACTTGAAACTCGCTGCCCAACAGCAAGCGATATACCTTGAATCACAGATGGGCGCAGTTTCGGGCGCAATTGCCGATTTTGAGCAAAAAAAAAATAGGCTGGCAAATGATGCTAACCTATTGATTTTATTTGGTACGCCCGGCCCGACTCGAACGGGCGACCTACGGATTCGAAGTCCGGCGCTCTATCCAACTGAGCTACGGGCGCAAGCACAAAGCCATTGCAGGGCAAACTGCAATGGCTTTTATTAACATGGGGTGAGTGATGGGGCTTGAACCCACGACAACCGAGGCCACAACCCGGTGCTCTACCAGCTGAGCTACACCCACCATGAAAGTGTTATGTGGTTTAACAGATTGCTTTCTCCTTTTCAAGCTGTTTTATGAGGTTTATCCATTCTGCAGACAAAAAACTTATTATTGACCAACACGCCTTGAATGCTATAGTTTACCCCTTCAATTCAATAGGCAAAGAGAGGTGAGCTTGACAGGTTTTCATAAATTCATCATAAGAATTGTATTAGGGGCTGTTTTTGCAGTGATTTTATCCAGGTTCTTTTTCCCTGATGCCGGGCTTCCTCATATCATTGGCCTTGGCATTATCCTGGTCGGCCTGGCCTATGCGGCCGAGTATTTCCGAATCCGCAGAACCAAAAAATGATTTTTTTCTTTAGGCCCCTCGGGAGCTCCAAGCGTTGAAACAGATTATCCTCGGCACGGCCGGACATATTGATCATGGCAAAACCTCCCTGGTGAAAGCCCTCACCGGAACCGATACGGACCGGCTCAAAGAAGAAAAAGAACGGGGAATCACCATAGAACTGGGTTTTGCCTCCCTGGATCTTCCGGGTGGTCGCCACCTGAGCATTGTGGACGTTCCCGGGCATGAAAAATTCGTTAAAAACATGGTGGCCGGAGCCTCCGGAATTGATATGGTGGCCATGATCATTGCCGCAGACGAGGGGGTCATGCCCCAGACCCGTGAACATCTTGAAATCTGCGCCTTGCTGGGAATCCGATACGGCCTTGTGGTGCTCACCAAAGCCGACATGGTGGATGAAGAATGGCTTGAACTGGCCAAAGAAGACGTGATGGATTTTGTTCAAGGCACCTTCCTTGAGGATCAGCCCATGATCAGCGTTTCGTCCACCACGGGAGCGGGAATTCCGGAACTCTTAAAAGCCCTGGATGACCTGACCAACGAAGTGCCCGAGCGATCGGCCACCGCCCTCTTCCGGCTCCCGGTGGACAGGGTGTTCACCATGAAAGGTTTTGGAACGGTCATTACCGGGTCTCTGATTTCAGGCAAAATACGTGTGGGAGAGACCATCATGGTCTACCCCTCGAGAGTCACCTCCAAGGTTCGAGGAATCCAGGTTCATAACGATTCCGTGGAAGAAGCTTATGCCGGCATGCGAACCGCCATCAATTTTCAGGGTCTTGAAAAAGCTTCGGTGAATCGGGGGGATATTCTGGCAAGACCGGGCACCTTAAAGCCCAACTTCATGGCAGACCTGGATTTCAAATACCTTAAGAGCAATGTCAAACCCCTGAAGAACCGCACCCGTGTGAGGTTTCACACAGGAACCAGCGAAATTCCAGGCAACCTCATTCTTCTGGACCGGGAGGACATAAAACCCGGGGAATCGGCAGTGGTTCAAATCCGGTTGGATGAACCGGTAAATATCGTAAAGGATGACCGGTTTGTGGTTCGAAGCTATTCCCCGGTTCGAACCATCGGCGGAGGGAATATCCTCAACCCCATTCCGGAAAAGCATAAACGCTTCAGCCCGGAGATCACCGAAGGACTTGAAACCCTCATCCAGGGATCTTCCGAAGATTTGATCGCATACCATGTGAAGACCTCCGGAGTGTCAGGGCTTTCTTTTTCGGATCTTATCCTGATGACAAACCTTCCTGAAAAAGCCCTTTCCCAAGCCGTCCAGAGTCTTTTGTCCGACAAAACCCTGATTTTAACCGATAAGGAAAACCAGGTTTACATCCACCGAGACACCTCCCTGGCCATACAGGAACAGGTCCGGCGCTATCTCACGGATTTCCATGAAATACAGCCATTAAAGCCTGGAATGTCAAAGGAAGAGTTGAAATCCAAATTCCCCTTGATTCCAAACGCCAAACTGTTCAACCAGACCCTGGATCGAATGGTCAAAGACAACCACATTGTCATTGCAGAGGATGTGGTTCGACTTGCAAATCACAAAATTTCTTTGGGCGTCGACCAGACAAAGGTTCGGGATACCATTTTAAAAACCTACCGGGATTCCGGATTGGCCCCGCCCTATTTCCGGGATGTGGCAAAAGAAATGGACATGGATCCCCAGAGCGTAAAAGACGTGCTCATGCACCTGGTGGAAGAAGGCGTGATCATAAAAACAAAGGATGATCTGTATTTTTACCGGTCAGCCATGGAAGACCTCAAACAAAGAATCATCGACTTCCTTGAGAATCACGGGGAAATCACCATTCCCCAATTCAAGGAGTTGACAGGCGCTTCAAGAAAATACCTTATCCCGCTGATAGAATACTTTGATGCTGAAAAACTCACCATTCGCGTGGGAGATATACGCAAACTCAGGAAAGCATGATTTAAGGATTGTACAGAAAAGGAGAAGTTATGGGAAATTCGGCCGATCTTAAGGACAACGAAAAAAAATCCGGCTTCGCGGTATATGCCGCCAAAAAGATTATTATCATCGCCGTGGTTTTGGTGATCGGGCTTTGGGGTTTATTAAAAATAGTGAACCTCATGGATAAGCCGGAAAATATCGCTTTAAAAACTGAGGAAAGACCGGCCATGCTTTCGCCATCGGAGGTTGGTGCGGTTCAGCCCGGTGAGATATCCGACCCACATAAAGCAACGTCTATCGCTCCAGCTACGGCGGAGATAGCCCATGAAACAGGCAATTCTCTTGAACCGGTCCGGCAAGGTTCAATTTCCGAAGTTAATCAACAGAATACAGCGCCTGCCGGCTCTTCTCCCATTGAGTCGCAAACCGCAAAAACACAAAGCCATACCAAGCCCATGGTACAACCGGAAACAAAACCACAAACCTCGTTCAAGGGGGAAGATCAGGATGATTCTTCAGGAAGCCATCCTTTTAAAGTGACTGACGTTAAAAAACCCAAGGGGGTGGCTTTTGTCGAAGCTTTGATGGAACCCTTGAATTATGAGCTCAACCAAAGGCACTGGGGCTGGCGGCCCAATGATATCATCGACCTTACGGACAATGTGAACAATATGCAGCTTGGAATTCTGGAATTCACCCGGCGGACCTCCATTGTTTTTGCTGAAAAAATTTCCCGCACCGGCGCTACGGCCTCCTTTGACCCCAACCTTCAGCAGGCCATGAACTGGTTTATGATCAAGGCCGAGCAATACTGGTTGCCCTCCCCCGAAGATAAATACAATGAGGGCTTAAAAAATCTCAGAACCTATAAGTCCAGGTTGGAAAACGGCACAGCCTCTTTTTACACCCGAAACGACAATCTGATCCCCCTGCTTTCCGTGTATGAGGATCTGCTCGGAGGCTGTGAAGAAAATCTGGTGAAGGCGACGGAACAAAACGGAGATCCGGTCTCTTATTTTGTTGCGGATGACTATTTTTACTATGCCAAGGGTGTGGCCATGGCCATGCTGCCGGTCTTGGAGGCTATTTCCGTGGATTTTGCCACCACTGTGGAAAACCGGCGGGGAACCGATGTGCTTCGCCATGCCATAGAAGCGCTTCACCATGCCATTGAAATCGATCCCATCATCATTACAAACAGCGCCCTGGACGGGATTCTGGCCAATCATCGGGCCAACTTGGCGGCACCCATCAGCCACGCGAGATTTTACCTCGGGGTTCTGATCAAGACCTTGTCCACATAAAGAGGCGAGGCACAAAGGGACATCCTAGGGGGCAGACCTGCGTGTCTGCCCTTTTTTCGTGTTGTATCGCATAACCGCTTTCTCACTGCCTAGTTCTCAGGAGAAAATCAATCACCCTCTGAATGTGATTCACCGTATTGCACTCCCTTGCGAAAAAACAATAGGGAGCATATCGTTTCATCTCAGAGTCCCCGGTTCCCCACAAGGACCGCTGTTCGGGGTTGAGCCAGACAATCCGTTTGCTTCTTTCCTGCATGAGCCTCAGGGTGTCGGTATTGGGTTTGCCGAAATTATTCCTTGCGTCCCCTAATATCAGAATGGTGGTCTTGTTGGTGACTTTGTCCAGAAATTTTTCCCGAAAGGTGCCAAATGCAGCGCCGTAATCCGTGGATGCAAACTGGAGATCAATTTCAATGCCTTTTAACACCCGGTTCAGGGCCTCCTCAATGGGATAGTTTTCAAACACATGGGTCACTTCCACCAAGTTGGTGCAGAAGGCAAAAGAACGCACCCGGGCCAGGGAGTCGTTTAAACTGTATAAAAACATGAGGAAAAACCGGACCACATTCTCCACGGAACGGCTCACATCGCAGATAGCCACAATATCAGGACGATCCACCTTTTTGGTTTTCCATTGGGGTTCCATGATAATGCCCTGATAGGCCATGTTGACCCGAAGGGTTTTTTTCAGGTCCAGCAAACCTTTCCGGAAAATCCTTTTCCTTCGGGAATGCAGGTCGTTGAGCCTTTTCACCAGTTTTTTGATCAAAACTTGCATGCGCTGGAAATCTCGCTGCTCCACATTGGACAGTTTCGCATCCTTTAAAAACCTCTCCAGAATTTCCTCGGACACCGACCCGGCAAACAAGGCATATTGTTTTTCAACAAAATTGCGAACATAATCCATGAGAAGGGCTTTGGAAACCGTAAGTTCCTCGGCTATTTGGCGATCCCCGGGGTCCGAAGAGGTTCCCAACCGGTTGAGGTCCTGTTCCAATTCATCCATACCCATTCGATTTAGAATGCCTCTCATGAATCTTCCCTTCTGGGTAAAAAGAAGGATTTCACGGATATTAGAATTCTCGGCGGCAGATCGAAGGGAAGAATTCAATGAGGCAACGTCTCCGGCCATCAGCATTCGAGCAAGAGGAGATTTGTCCTCCAGAACCTCTTCATTTGCCGGAGGTTTGGTCTGAAGTTGGAAACCAGCCAAATCGTCCATGGCAAAAAACCGCTCAAAGCAGGAATCAAACAGATCCGACTCACGCATGGACTTGGCCAGGGTGGCTGCGAGTGCATGTTTAAATACAATTCTATCCTCATACCCCACCCGCTTAACGGCATTCATGGCGTCCATATGCTCAGCCACGGAGATGCGAACACCGGCCTGTCTTAAAGCTGAAATAAAATCTTGGAATACCTGATGCATGGAATCTCTTTTTTAAGTTTCATCTGTTTTTCTGGATTTGGCCAGCAGGTCCGTCATATTTTCATCCACGGTTTTCATATCTTCCTCAAACTTGATAAAGACATTCAAGGTGTCCCTTACCAAACTTGCATCAAGATGTGCGGTGTTTAATAGAAGCAGAACCCTGGCCCAGTCGATGGTTTCGCTGACCGAGGGTAATTTTTTCAGATCCAGGTCCCTTGTGGCCTGGATGAATGCCACCAGTTGATGCCCCAAATCCTTGTCCAGAGCAGGAACTTTAACCTTGATGATCTTTCTTTCCTGCTTTGCTTCGGGAAACGGAATAAAAAGATGAATGCATCTGCGTTTGATGGCTTCACTCATTTCCCGTGTATTGTTGCTGGTGAGAAACACAAAGGGTTTCGTCACGGCCTTAATGGTGCCGATTTCCGGAACCGATACCTGAAAATCGGATAATATCTCAAGAAGAAACGCTTCAAATTCCTGGTCTGATTTATCAATCTCGTCGATGAGCAACACCGCCCCTTTTTCCTGCATGATGGCTGTGAGCAAGGGCCTGGGTTCCAGAAAATGGGGGGAATAGAAAATGTCGTCATGCTCATAAAGGCGCTTCATGGACGCGTCAAGCCCTTTAGCCCCCTGAAGGATCTCGTTTAATTTGTCCCGAAGAATCTGGGTGTAAAGGAGCTGTTTTCCATATTTCCATTCATACAGGGCTTTGGATTCATCCAGGCCTTCATAACACTGCAATCTTATGAGGGGGTAATCCAGATACTCCGCCATCACTTTGGCCAGCTCCGTTTTCCCCACCCCGGCCGGACCTTCCACAAGAATGGGCTTTTCCAGATGATAGGCCAAGTACAGGGTGGTTGCAATCCGGCGGTTGCAAATGTACCCGTTCATTTCATACCCTTTTTTTACCTGGTCAATGGAGCCGAATTTTTCTTTGAATTCCATGCTTGCTGATTCCCTTTCCTTTTGGTTTCACCATTTCTTTTTTTCCAACATAAATCCAAAATGCATGGATTTCAAGACAATTGGAACCCTTTTTCGGATTCGTCCCCGGGATGACCCAAGCCCCTGTTTTTCCAGAAGGAGGATTTGCCCTTTAGAAAAAAAACAAAAATGACGATTCTTCAAACCAAAATTTGTCTGACCTTACCGGCTCATCCGGTTGAAGCAATTGATTCTATATAAATGGATTTGACACATGGCTGCGGCAAACAAAGCACAAAACCACAATTTCGTTCCAACACTCTGCGTAGCGCTTGCCCTCTTGGTGATCGCCCTTGGAATATTATCCCATAAAACAAGTCAATTGGAAAAGGAGAAGGACTATTTCCAACGAGAATCCTTTGCAAGGAAAAATGAAATTGACCGCCTGAGTCAGGAAAACAAGCACCTGAATACCCGGCTCTCCCCTTTTCTATCAAATAGACCCGAAAAGGTTTCCCATGCACCCGAAAGCGGGCAGCAGAAGGGCCAAATCTCCAAAACACATCAAGACCCTATTCTCCCGGAACAACAAAATCAAATGATTTCAATTCCTCGTGAAATCTCACTTTATCATCGGAATCATATCAGCAGTCTTTTAAAATATAAGACTCGGCTAAATCTTGAAATCGCATGTAATGCCGAAGACCCGGAAGCCTTTTCCCTTGCGAAACAAATTCATGAGATATTCAGCGCGGCGGGATGGCAGGCTGGGGCCATCAAGTTGCTCGACCCTTCCATCCCGCTTAAAAAAACCTTCATTGAACTCAGCGAAAACCCCCCGGCGGATATGGAGCATGCCATGCTCCCTCTGCTGGATGTTCTGGGCTGCAAAAGAGAAGCGGTTCTCAGTTTTAGCTTGCCTGAAAACAGCATGCGGATTATTGTGGGGTCAAGATAAACGGAGATGAAAGGATTCCAGCATGTATAGCGATATCGCAGAATTTTACCATGAGATCTTTCCCGTCAATCAGGAATTTCTCGCTTTCATCCGGAATTACCTGGGCGCTCCGGGAGGCAGGCTCCTTGATCTCGGCTGCGGCCCCGGGGATTATATTCATGCTCTCTCCGGGGAATACGATGGCATCGGAATGGATGCAAACCCTGAAATGATCCACCTGGCCAATTCGAGAAACAGAGGAAAATTTTATACCCTCTCCTTTTCAGAAATCAACGGTCTTAAAGGGCCCTTTGACTGCGTCTGGTGCATCGGAAACAGCCTCTCCTATCTTCCCTACGGTATGGAAGGGTCATTTTTTAAAATATTATCGGACCTGTTGGGGACTTCAGGCCGTTTTATCCTTCAGGTGGTCAACTGGGACCGGTATCTATCCACAGGAGAGATGGATTTTCCCGTCAAAACCCTGTCCGATGGCCGAACCTTTCACCGAAGCTATGAACCCTCAAAGGAAAACACCGTTATCTTTAAAACCAGCCTTCAGAAAAACCATGAAATCATGGGGCAGTGGACGGACACCTTATACCCCAAATCCATGGACCACCTCCATGACTTGATGACCCGATCAGGAATGACCGTCATGGGCGAATATGGCAATTATGACAAAGCCCCCTTTTCTCCCCTGTCCAGCCCCGCTTCTATTCTTGTAGCAAAAAAAACAACCCTGTAATGTTCCATAAAATTATGGATGGGGTTTATTTTTTTCTAAAGTTTTTCCCTAACAAGTCGAAATAGAGATTAAGTTTTAAAAGCTTTTTGTAGTAAAGCATTTGAAACAAGAGTTTCTCGGAATTGTTCTCCCCAACAATAAAAGAGATCCTCTTTGATGCTCCCCTGATATTAAAATAAATACTCTTTTTTGCTCCCCTGATAAATTAACATCGTTCTTTCCATGGGTATATTTTATTGAATTACCACCAAGGCGGGTTTCCGTATTCGAAGATACAGGCCTTCACCTTGATTGTAATAGTCTGTTTTCGCATTCATAATGTTCATCCATTTGAACATCCATGCGCAAATGGAACGGCTGCGATTTCCGCATGGGGCGGTTTTTGTAAAAGCCGAAGTAATTTCAATGTTATTAGGAAAGGAAATGAAAATGAAAAAATTTGTTGTATTACTATTGTGTGTTTTGTTTTTAGTGGTTAGCGCAGGTACAGCTCTTGCCGATGATTCCGCTTCCCACACCGTAACCCTGACTGTCGCTGCGGTTGATGATGTCACCATTACCGGAGGAAACGTTACTCTGTTAATCAATTCCGGAACCGGCGGCGTGCTTGATGATGCCACGGACTCTTCCACCTCTCTGGACTGGGGCACAAACCAGACCAACAGACGCATTACGGTCCAATCCAGCTTGAATTCCGCCTACACCCTCACGGTTGCCGCTTCCGCGATTTCCGGCCAGGGAACTGCGCCTGGAACCGTTACGCTATCAACCACTGCTGAGGATTTCGTGACCGGGATCAACGCTGGATTCGGCGAATGCACCCTGCTTTATACAGGTTCAGCAGACTTTACAGATGGAACCGGCACTGAAGTTCACACCGTGACCTACACCATCACGGCGACCTAAACGTTTGAAAAGGGACAGAGGGTCCCTATCGAGTCTTTCTTTGATACTGTTTTGATCACAAGCAGAAGTACAGTTGAGTTAAATTGGATACAGGGCTGCCATGAAACGGAAATGCTTTTCTTTTCTCATACTGTGGATTATTTTCGGTGCTACCCTTCGGGCTGAAGCGTTCGTTAGTTTCAGTGTTTCCGGAAACTGGATGAAGACCATAAATAGTTCCGAATTAATCTTCGGGCCTGAAATTATTCTTCCTTCCACATACACAAGCTCAAGCAATGCCGTGACCATGAATATCAACGCCAATGGAAATGAATCCTGGATGGTTCATGTATCAAAAAACAACTCGATTTGGGACCCTCGCCTTCGTCTTTACATTAGAAGAACCGGAAACGGCTCAGGAACCGGTACAATTTCCGGAGGAACCTCTTTTCAGGAAATAACCTCCTTGAACCAGACCTTTTTTTCCGGCAGGAAAAAATATTCAAACATCCCGGTCCAGTTCCAGTTAACAGGGGTTTCCCTTTATATTCCGCCTTCTTCAAATATCACCACCATAACCTATACCATCACTGAACAGTAACCCAAGCGAGGATACCATGAAACTCAAGTTCATTCTCATTCTGATTTGCATTTTGGCCATGCTCTTTGGTACTACCGGCCCGATTTTTGCCATAACCGTATCCAGTGATTTATGCCAGGAAAAAGTATCCGAGCCCGGCGTAGGCTACAGTGAAGTTATTAAAATCTTCAACAAAGAAGAAAACCCGGTTGAAATCAAATTATACCAGACGGATTACAAATATTTTTCAGACGGAACCAACCAGTTCAGCGAACCTGGAACCGAATCCCGCTCCAATGCAGTCTGGATCAAACAATTGCCCCAGCAGGCCACCATTGCTCCGAAAGAAACACTGCTCGTGAATTATACCGTGGAGATACCGGATAACGGTCAATTGGCCGGTTCCTACTGGAGCATGATTATGGTGGAGCAGGTCAATCAGGAAGAACTTGAATTGCTTTCTTCTGCCCAGAGGCAAATGGGAATCCATCAAATGACCCGGTACGGGATTCAGGTGGTCACCCATATCGGCGATACAGGATCAAGGCAGATTGAATTTAAAAACCTGAAACTCGTAAAAGGAAATGACAAGCGGTTTTTGCAGATTGATATGGCGAACTCAGGAACGCGGGCGCTGAGAACTTCTCTTTGGGTTGATTTTTACGGCGAAAACAACGGGTTCACAAAAAAAGTGAATGGGACCCAGCGGCGTATTTTCCCGGATTGCGGGGTTATGCAGGAACTTGACCTCACCGAAATCCCGGTTGGAAACTATAAGGCGGTTGTGGTGGCAGACGCGGGAGAAGAAACCGTTTTCGGAACCTCGTTTTCAATCAAGATAAATGAATGAAGGCCAGGGCTCTTATATTCTTTGTTTTACTTACCCTATTTGGAGCAAGGCAGGGGTCGGCGGAAACAGGTCTGGAAGTAAGGGCCATAGGCAGCGGACTGATTCAAGCAAAACCAAGAAGTGTCACCACCACCTTATTTACTGTAACAAACACAAGTTCGGAACCGGGAGAATTCATGACAGAGGCCGATCTCCCGGAAGGTTGGAAGCTCATCACCAATGATTTTATTTTCAGCCTTAACCCGGGTGAAAACCAGACCAGGCTTTTCAGCTTTTTTGTTCCCCAGACTGCTCTTGCCGGTGTTTACAAAATTCGCCTCGCCGTAAAGTCCCGCAAATATCCATCGGTTTACGGTTTCATCATCTTTCATGTGAATGTTCAGGTTGTAGCCGGCAATTCCATCCAGATATTGAACGCGCCGGAATTCGTCATTGCAGGGAAAGATTATTTTGTGGATTGCGTTGTTTCCAATGAAAGCAACCAGGCTGTTGACATGAAAATTGAAGCCGAAAGCAGCCAAAAGTTTAAATGTGTGGTTGATAATCCGGCCCTTCATTTTGAACCGGTGGAGTCAAAATCAGTTAGAATAAAAGTGTCCTCCCATTCCGGATTCAATAAAAAGGAATCGGATTTAATTTCAGTGACGGCGCGTATCTTACAAAGCTCGGAAATCAAAGCCCTCGCCTCCCACAAAGTCGATGTCATTCCAAGATCCTATGATTCCGAAGACATGTACCACAGGCTTCCTGTTCAATTGACCCTAAGTCACATGGCTTCATATGACGACAAATGGAATTCAGGCTTTCAGTCAACGGTTTCAAGCTCAGGCACCCTGGATGAAAATAAAAGCAAACATCTGTCTTTCCTTTTGAAGACCCCGGATACCAGCACCAGAATGGTTAACGGGCAGTATGATGAATACAGAGTGGAATATTCAACCGACCGGTACGCTGCAGGAGCCGGTGATCTCATCTACTCCCTTTCCCCCCTTACGGAATCCGGCTTTTTAGCCAGGGGTTTTGAAGGCCGAGTCAATATTAAGGATTTCAGTCTTGGAGCCTACAACGCGAATTCTCGCATGCTGGTTGAAAAACAATCTCAGTCCGGTGGCTATTTAAATTACCAGGCCAGTGAATTTCAGAATGTATCCTTTAATTATCTGTCCAAAACCATTGAGGAGGAATATTCCCGAATATGGTCGGCATTCAGTGAATTTAAAACCATATTCAATACAGATATTGCCCTGGAATACGCGTCTTCCGTAGAGGATAAAAATCCCCGTGAAAACAGCAAGGCCATTTCAGGGGATATTCTGCATGCAAATGACCGTTTCATGTTCCAACTCAAAGGCCTTACCGCCGAACCT
>Ga0180732_1001244_pt1 | contig 16473 bp, 16 predicted proteins | sample KR11_01MetaG_FD_148674 | JGI IMG/M metagenome (GOLD analysis project Ga0180732, IMG submission 148674) | Groundwater microbial communities from the Olkiluoto Island deep subsurface site, Finland - KR11_0.1 MetaG | ecosystem: Environmental > Aquatic > Deep subsurface > Groundwater | place...
CAATATGATAGGGGCCGGAGGAAGCCTGCTTGCCGCGGATGGAAGGAACGCTTTTTTTTCACTGAACTTATGTCCTCCGTCCAGAATAAAGCCGCCCTTATCGAATGCCGCCACTCCGATGCCGCTCGTTCCGCCCCTGCCAACTTTCACGGCGATCTCATACACGTTCAAACCCAGGTCGTATAGCCTGTTCACAGCCATGCCAGCCGCAAGCGCAGCCTGGGTTCCAGAACCCATACCGACGTGGGATGGATAATCCTTTTCAATGTTGATATGTATCCCCACACCGTCAGGCAGGAGCAAAGCAGCGCTTTTCTTCATACGTTTGGCATGTTCGCTTGTCCCTGTTACCTCAATAACGTCAGATCTTTCAGCAGTGATATGTATAACAGGTTCATCAAGCGTAAGCCCGATACTGCCGTCCACACGTCCCCTTGAGGCGTTCATGTCGATAAGGGTCATGTGCAGACGGGATGGGGTGGTTATTTTTAACATGAAACACAATGCAATTATTGCGGATTATTCCTTTCAGCTTTATAGAACCCTAATGTTATTGATTCTTCTGGTGTACTGAATTTTATATTTTGTAGCGAGAGCTGCCATACGGTTTCACCATCTTTTGTGACTTCAACCAACTTTGTTGATCCGGTGATCAGGGAATTACCGTTTGGCAACCTATCAACATCTCTAACAGGCCAGATATCTTTGCCCGGTTGGGGGAACCGCGGTATTGAGTGCTTCCAGATGATTTCATTCTTTTTTGTGTCGATCTCGACCACCATAGGAGGGTTAAATGATGTAGCCAGTATATTGCCGTTGGACTGGATTTCAGGGTCGTGCTGATCAACGAAAATTCCTTTTCCGTAAGTATTAACGACCGAACCCTGCTGATCGACTTCAGCTACGAAATCGAAATTCCTCAAGCTGATTAGCGTGTTGCCATTCGGAAGTCTTGTGACTGCATTTGTATGTGTCCATCCCTCATCAAAAATATCCTTATACGGTGCGGTATAAAAGTGGTCTTTTGCATACCATGTCCAAACGATCTCTCCCTTTGGATTTACTTCCTTCACCTGGGGTTCATCTGGCTTGTCTCCTCCACCCCATACCATGATAGTATTTCCATTCGACAGACGATCAGCGTCATGGGATACGTTGCTATCCAGATAGGACCAGACGAGTGTGCCGTTTCGATCAACCTCATACACGCCATTTCGGGGTAAAACAAACAGGATATTATTGTTCGGCAATCTTTCCGTGTCAAACCCGGGATTGGTATATTGCTTTAAATTTTCCGGGATCCTGTATTCCCAAACAATCTCCCCCTGCATATTCACCTCTATTATTCTGGGTCTGTCGCGTTTATGCAGGTCTGCAAATAGCGTGGTTCCGGTCCATACCTTTTCCGGGTCATAAATGTCAACAATGATATCAGGGTCTGAAGTTCCTTTCTGGAGAAGGGGTTGAGGTGTATCCTGAATTACAGCTGTTCGATCAGGGGTCGCCAAAGACGTTGCTGGCGCAGGAGTTGTTATGTTATTTTCCGATTTTTCTTCAATACATCCACTGAGTGCTCCCAATAAAAGTATTATAAAAAAAATCAGGAACTTATTTTCCACCTTTGTGCACAAATTCATATTTTCACCATTAGAACGTGAGTTTAGCATCACTTAAAGTTTTCGGTATCAACTTCCGGAAATTTTTCAGTTTCAACCATGTTAAAAACTTCAACCAGAGTCCTTGTCTCGCTATCGAGACCGGTAAGCTTCCTGAGAACCAGTATACCCTCATCCTTATTAACCACAATATGCACTGCTTTCAATCCCGCAAGTGATTTCATGGCTTCCTCCACACTCATATCGATTCCCTCATCTTTGAGTTTCATTCCCAGGATAGAGCGAAGCTGGAATGCCGTAGCACAGACGAATATATTACCGAGAACATGCTCTTTAGTCCTGACATATTGAGGATGAAGCCCAAGCACGCTTTTCAATGTTCGTATGGCTTTCTCTATCTGATCTCGTGTTCTGTAAGACTCAATTACATCTTTCTCACTGAGATCAAATTCAGTAGTCACAAACACCTGATATCCATCGTATTTATCAGCTTCAGTTAATGCTTTTGTCCACTCAAAGGTGAAAACGAATCCCTTTCTGATGCCTTTCGTAATAAGGCTCCTTGTGACACCATATTTCTTTTTTATTTGTCCTATTTTTTCATCTCTTTCCGTTCTGGATTCTATATCACCCTTCTCAATCGACTCAAGAACAGCCTTTAATTCTTCTTCTACCCCCCTAATCTTTGATTTCCGTTCCTTTTTGTTTGTTTCTGCAACAGAGGCGTTCCATACCACTACATATTTTCTCCTTCCTTTAATAACAGAAGCAGCAACCTGTTTATCCCCTGCATCGACCCATTCATCTCTTGGGATTCCAATCTCCTCAAGAAGCCCTGTTCCCTTGATTCCTGCTCTAAGTGCCACCAGGTACCGTTCCTTCTTCCGATCCATATAAGCAAGGTTTTCCCATGTTGCCATACCTCTGTCAACAACTCTTTGAGCATCAAGGTTGAACTCATTTTTTAGGCATCTATCCACTGGTTTTAAACTTTTTACATCCGTCCTGTTTCCAGGCCATACCTTATGAGTAACGAGTACGCCATTCTGGTCTACTACAAAAGCAATCACAATCTGAAGCTTATCTGAACTATGACCCCTTGGATGCCCATATTCTGCAAGAACACACTCATGACCCTCGAAGTAGGTTGAGGTGAGGTCTATATCAAGCCTATCACACCCGTAACCGTGGACCCGCCTTATGTTTTCATAGAGAGCAACCTGCATTTGAATAGTGTTCTCTGGCTGAAGATAATCCAGAGCTCTTATCGCCACATCGTAAGTGAGTTCTTCAGAGGGAAGCTTGAGGAAAAAAGGTAGTTTACTCCTCGAATACCACTCCTGCAACTGAAAATAGCTGAAGGGATCGCAGTTCCTGGCTATTACCATTGCTTCTACGATCTTCCCAAGTTCAGGTCCTCCACCTTTGTAACCGTGGTGATTGATGATGTTGATGAAGTCTATCTCCTCACAGAGCTTGTGTAATGCAAGCTCTCTGCCATATTCATAGACTTTCTCAACTGAGATAAACGATATTGGTGAAGGGAAAGAGTAACCGATAGAGTATAAGAGATCATGGAATTTCTTTAGGAGATCATTTTCTCCGATGGCAGAAATTTTATTCTCAAGTTCAATACGCTGTGTTTCAGTTAAATTATCCAGTCTACCAAGTTTGAGCAAATACTCTTGAAAAACCTTGTTTTCCCTACGTTTAGATCGAACCACAGCATAGTAAATATGTCCCCTGCTTTTACATGATTTAATATGCATGTTACTAAATTGTTTTCCCTACATAAATATTTTGTGGTAATACTACTTGATTATTGTTTTCCCTACAAAACATTGACCGCATTATGGCAGCCTATTGAACCGTTGGAAAAGAGAAAAATAATGAAGATTAAGTATTTAAGGTGCTAAACTCACGTTTAATTATATTAAGTCTTGGGGATAATCGAAGCTCATCATCATATGCTGACTCAAGCCTTGCGTTCATACAGGCCTATATGTTATAAAAAGAGTTATTATAGCTATACAAAATAAATTCATCCAGATACCCGTTCTTGCCATCTGAGGGATGGTCACATACCCTGTGCCAAATACGATGGCATTGGGTGGAGTGGCTACCGGCAGCATGAAAGCAAGCGAAGAGGACATGGCGACCGCGATCAAAATTCCAAGTGGTTCCATACCAAGCGCTGCTGCAAGAGAAGCGGTCACTGGCATTATTATGGTAGCTGTAGCAGTATTAGAGGTTATCTCTGTCAGGAAGAGCGTAAGGGTGACCACAGCCATGATTATCACGATAGCAGGCATGGGTTTCAGGAAAATAAGCTGCTGCGCTATCCAGACATCAAGTCCTGTTTCCATGAAGCTTCTGGCTATTGCCAGTCCCCCTCCCAGCAGAAGCACTACGTCCCAGGGAAGCTTTGCAGCATCGTTCCATACAAGCAGAGCCTTTCCTTTTCCTGCCGGGATGAGAAACAGCAGTAATGCGCCAAATATTGCTATGCTTGAGTCCATTATCATGGGAAGATATCTTCCCCACAGCGCCCGTGTGACCCAGAGGATTGCCACAAGCAAAAATACGGATAAGACCTTTTTCTCCTGACTGGTGATCTTTCCAAGGAGGGCGATCTCTTCCTCTATTTTCTCTCCAAGCGATGTGATCCTTGGAGGATATGCAATATAGACCAGATATACCCAGCATGCGACCAGAATGAATAGCGCAAGCGGAACCCCGAATGAAGCCCACTCTATGAACGTTATCTCCCTGCCGTAGAAAGTACGGTAAATCCCTGCGAATATCAGGTTCGGTGTTGTGCCAATAAGCGTGGCGACGCCGCCAATGGATGCTGCATAGGCTACAGAAAGCATGATGGCAGTGTTGAAATTCTTATCCTCCCCGTTCTTTGATGCCTGATATATGATCGCAGTTGCTATTGGCACCATCATCATGGCTGTGGCAGTATTGCTTATCCATGCTGAGATGAAAGCAGTTGCAGCCATGAATCCCGCTATCGTCCTTCTCGGGCTCGTTCCAATGGCTTTTACGATATTCAGGGCGATCCTGATGTGAAGCCGCCATTTTTCCATGGTTATCGCTATGAAAAACCCGCCTATCAGGAGGAATATTATCTGGTTCCCATATTCAGCTGTGACCTTTCCAACCTCGATCGCACCGAGCAGTGGAAAAAGGATTATTGGAAGCAGCGAGGTCGCAGGGATGGGGATGGCTTCGGTGAGCCACCAGCATGCTATCCATGCAGTGCCTGCGGCTACGGCTTTCGCTTCCCATGACATGCCTTCAAGGTCAGAGAAAATAATGAGAATAAATAGAAGAGGACCAAGCGCCATGCCCGCAATTTGTCTTGATATCATCTCTCCTCAACTAATTTAAACAGGCTGCCGTATTAAGGTTTGTCATTACATGATGGGAGGTCTGGTAATCGAAAGGTTTTTCTATCCTTAGCCTTATTTCAATCCTGTTCTCAGGTTGTCACGCGGCTCTTCCCGAAGGATAGATATACGATGCCGACGATGATAAGCCTCCTGTGTGCCCAGATAGCTCAGCCTGGGAGAGCGCCGCGCTGAAGACGCGGATGTCCCCGGTTCAAGTCCGGGTCTGGGCACTCTAAAGTTCTATGTCTATTCGATGAAAACAAGAAAAAGAATATATATAGTAAAAAATATAAGTAGTTTTGGGATAAAGAAGCCATTATGACCAAAATTAAACAATCTTCACACAAAATGGTAAAGATCATCGTTATCAACAACTACGGTCAATTCTGCCACCTGATCCACCGCGCCGTGCGCGATCTGGAACAGGAAGTGGAACTTGTGAAAAACACATCCACTATAGAGGAGATCCTGGCAAAAGAACCCGATGGGCTGATACTCAGCGGCGGTCCCACCCTTGAGCGTGCGGGAAATTGCGCTGCTTACGTGAAGGAACTTGACCTGCCCATTCTTGGCATCTGCCTTGGGCATCAGGTGATGGCGCTGGCATATGGCGGGAAGGTAAAGACTGGCTCAGCAGGCGGATACGCAGCAGTGGAGATAGAGATAGTTGTAGAGGATGATATCCTGAAAGGTCTTGGTCCAAAAACAAGTGTCTGGGCGTCCCATGCAGACGAGGTCTCTGAGCTGCCTCCTGATTTCATAAGGCTTGCGCGCTCACACATCTGCGAGATAGAGGCGATGAAGCATAAGACGAAACCGCTTTACGGAGTGCAGTGGCATCCTGAGGTTTCGCATACGGAGAAGGGGAACGAGTTGCTTATGAACTTTTTTGAGGTGTGCAGGGGATTTAAGAAATTTTAACTCTATGACCTCTGTGTCCAGGTGGCTATTTTGCTTTTTGATCAAACCGAACGACCAGATATCCCAGCACCGCAAAAAATGACCCTGCTGCCATCACGACCTGGAAGCCAAAATGCTCAAGAAGGAAACCGCCCAGGATTGAGCCGATTATTGATGCCAGGGCTATTGAGGAATTGAGCAATCCTGCTGCTGTGCCCTTATCTTCGTTATTTTTTATGAGGAAAGCCGTGGAACCCACATAAAGGCATGAATAAGAAATCGCGATAAGGATCATACCAGCAATAGCCTGATAATATATCGTCAGGGGTATGAGCGCGAGGAAAGCAATGGCAGAGAACAGGTCGCCCACGTGGATAAGAGGTCTTGTATCGTATTTGTCAAGCCTTCTCATAATGAAGAACTGCAACACAGGGTTTATTGTATAAATTAAAGCCACCTCATATTTATTCGCCCCAAGGCTCACAAGGTAAAGCGGGAAGATGACCCATACGCTGTTGGCTCCTATCTGGCGCAGGAAAAACCCGAAATATATGTCCCAATTCTTTTTCAACACTGCAATTGAAAAATAATCCCCCTTCTTTTTTACTTTCATTTCAATATCTGGAAGCGTAAGTGCGATCAAAAAAGAAATTGCAAAAAACAAAGACGAAATCGTAAAAATATCCCTGTAGACAACGCCTGTCCCTGATATCTGATCTTTCGCAAAAACCTCCCAGTAAGCTGCTACAATAAAAACTATCATGTTCCCTACAGCCCAGCCAAGCGGCATGTATGAACTGAACTTCCCGATGCTCTGCCTGGAGTCGATGACGTAAAGGATGATCACCGCGGGATAGATACCGATACTGAACCCTGCCACCGCCCTTATTACTCCGAGGCTGAATGGATCTGATGCGAACATCTGGAGAAAGAACATCACAGAGGAACTCAAAAAACCGGCGTATAAAAGCGTCTTCGGGCGCAGGGAATCAGAAGCCCTGCTGAATATGTATGTGGATATGAAAATAGATGCCGCGTATACTGCAACGATGAATCCTATCTGTGAGCCGGAAGCCCCGAGTTCGTGTGCGAACAGGGGAATAAAAATGACTGACATCATTACAGCAGAGTTCGTCAAAAGCTGGAGCGAGTTCAGTCTCATCAGGTTTCTTATGAAAGGATATGTATTTAAGCAATACAGTTTGTGAACTACCCAAACCCTAAGGGCTTTGGGCGTCCCGCTGCATCGACCCTCTATTGAGAAGTCCTTGACGGGCGTTAATTCCCGTAGTTCCTACGGTACTGATTGATCTTTTTAAGATATTAATTGCAGCGTTATGATCTCTGTCCAATACCAATCCACAGAAGGGACAACTGTGTACCCTTTCAGATAGGTTCTTTGGTACTGAATTATCGCAACCGCTACAATTCGTTGATGTGTTTCTGGCATTGACAAGTTCAACTACTTTCCCGGCACATTCTGCCTTGGATTTCGTTAAAATCATCAACTGATACCAGCCAGCATCGGATATGGACTTTGCAAGATGATGGTTCTGCATCATGTTCTTTACCTGCAAGTCCTCAAATACGATACGGTCATAGGTATCTACCAGTTTTCTTGATGTTTTATGAGCAAAATCTGTTTTCTGATTCCTGATTTTTCTGTGAACTTTTGCTACGATTGTTCTTTGATCATTCCTGTTGCATGAACCTTTCTTTTTCCGGCTTAACCGCTTCTGTTCTTGTGTTAACTTATCCCCTTTTTTTCTCAGGTACTCAGGTGGTTCTATCTTTCGTCCGTTACTCATTGTTATCAAAGAACTTAGACCTAGATCTATTCCTATTTCGGTCTTGGTCTCAACCGGGATTATTGGTTTTTCGATTTCGCATGAGAGGGAAACATACCACTGATCAATATCCTTCCTGATCGTGCAGGTCTTGATATGTCCTTCGATTTCCCTGTGCCGGATGATCTTGATGTTTCCTATTTTTGAAAGATTGAGCTTTCCATATTCGATTGAAAAACCCATTTGAGGATAGGTAAAACTGTTATACCTGTTCCTTCCCTGAAATCGAGGATATCCAAAACCATTAAAAAAATTCTTGAAGCTTTTATCGACCCTTTTTATCACATCTTGAAGTACCTGAGAGAATACTTCTTTTTGATATGGGGTTTTTGTAGCTGTCAAATCAAGCATCTGATCGTATTTATATATCCATTCAGTTTTTCCCCACGGAAATAAATCAAATTCTTTTTTGAGTTTGTTAAGTTCTGCTTGTCGCTTTCGTTCTGCAAGAGAATCGTTATAAAGATGTCTGCAAGTATCAAGTGTTCTGATAAACTTAACCTCTTGATTCTTGTTTGGATATATCCTGAATTGATATGATTTTTTCATGCACACTCGACAATGTTATATTGTTTTGTTTCCATATAATGCTTGTCTATCCCTAAAAATGCAGACTCGACAACTCTTTTTAGGGGATAGATAAATCGCGGTTCGATTAATGAGTAATATCATGGCTTGTAAACATGAAATTGTCAAATGTGAACGTAAGGTCAGAAATATTGTTGATGATTCTGAAAATATCTCAGATAAAATTAATTTAACAAATCTGGAAGAAAATGGAATGTTACAATACTTCTATCATTCTCCGTCTTCAGAGCTACCCGTAAGAGATATTTTAAACGAACAAAAGAAAAGATATAAAACAGAACCGCATATCGAAATTGGTGCTGAGAATTATATTTCCCGTTGCTATCCAACTAACATTAAAAAGTTTGCAGAAAGCGATGAAAAATATCTGTTTTTGGTAACAACATGTAGGAATAGAAATATAAATGAATATATAAATAAAAAAACAGGTGAAAAAAAGACGAATCAATTCATTGTTGGCTATATTATTAAAGACCCAAATAAAAGTTTTTATATCGATGATCATATATGTATAAGAGGACAAACTCAAATCTTCTCTTTTTCTGATTCTATTTTAATGAGGAAAATTTTTGAACGTAATTTTGATCGACCAAAATTTGCCCATGAATCTAGTGTGGATAATGATGCTACTAGAAAGATTATTCAACGTTTTCAAAATAATAAGAATATCTTAAATGAATGCATAAGAGAAATAAAAAGATTAGAGGATATCTTGGAAAAGCATATAAAAGATAAAACACCCACGGCTAAAGGAAATAAGCCTCCTGAAATTAAAGACCACACCTGTAAGGTAAAGCGTAAAGAAACGTGTAATTTTCAAAATAGTGGTTGTTTGAGGTGGAGCATCAAATGAAAGCAATTCTACTACGTGTAGGCATAGACAAAGGCACAGATGGAACATTAGCCCCAATTTTCCATGATGGCTCTTTTGAATATATTCCAATCTCTGAAGGAGATCAGCAATCAAAAGAAGACAGGACTTACAAAAATACTGTCGGTAGAGCTGGTAAGCCACTATCAACTTATTTGCCCGGAGGAATTGAAAACAGAACCATGCATTTTGATCCCGAATTTGAAACTTTCACTTATGGCGATCCTACCTCAAAAAGAAACTATCTTTTAAAATTAAGAGAAGAGGATATGCTGGTATTCTATGCAGGATTATCACCTTTTCAGAATGATAAGCACAAGATAGGATTATATATAATAGGCTATTTTACGGTCAAAAATGTGTTAGATTTTAATCAGTTATCACAAAAAGAGATCGAAAGATACCATCAACTTTATCCTAACAATGCCCACATTAAAAGAAGTTATGACACTGAAGATTTGGTTATAGTTGTTGGAGATAAAATCAGAAGTAAATTGTTAAATAAGGCAGTTTTGATTAGTCAACCGGAATATGATAAAAGAGGAAGAACTTATCATGCAGTTTCATCTATGATGGAAGAATTACTTGGAATCTCAGGCTCAATCCAAAGAAGTATTCCTCCTAGAGTTATTACAGAAGAACATAATTTAAAAAATTTACAGCATATTCTTGGAATGTTATCGTTATGAAAAACCTTGACTGGACAGAAAAATACCGCCCCCAGACGCTATCGCAGGTCATAGGGCACAACAAGGCAGTGGAAGAGCTCAGGCAATGGGCAAAAAACTGGAACAGCGGGATGAAAGACAGGGCGGTTGTCATTTATGGAAGAGCAGGTATTGGTAAGACAACCGTGGCGCACGCCCTGGGGCATGATATGGGATGGGAGGTCATGGAACTTAACGCAAGCGACCAGCGCACTGCGGAGATAATAGAAAAGGTCGTTGGCTCTGCCTCTCAGATGAGCACACTTGAAGGCGCGGGTAAGAAGAGGCTCGTGATAATGGATGAGGCTGACAACATCCACGGCACGGCAGACAGGGGAGGAGAAAAGGCGATAGTTGAACTCATAAAGAAAACAAGCCAGCCCATAATCCTTATTGCAAATGAACTATACGACATGTCATTAGGGCTAAGAGGCGCATGCAGACCCATCCAGTTCAATTCCGTGTTGTCACGTTCCATGATACCTGCATTAAAAAAGATCGCCGAGGCAGAAGGCGTCACCTGCGGTCTTGGTGTACTTGAAAAAATAGCGGAGAACGCAGGCGGTGACCTGCGAAGCGCGATAAACGACCTGCAGGCTGCTGCCCAGGGAAAGAACAGGCTAGAACCTGACGACATAGCAACAGGCGAGCGGGATACAAAAGAGAACATATTCAAGATGATGGCAAAGATCTTTAAAGGGACTGATATCATTGAAACTCATAAAGCCACATTTGGTCTTGATGAGAACCCTGAAGACCTTATCCAGTGGGTAGATGAGAACCTCCCGCTCGAATATGCAGCTCCTTCCGACCTTGAGCGAGGATATTATTATCTTTCACGGGCTTCCCTGTTCCTGGGCAGGGTCAAAAGGAGACAGAACTATAATATGTGGAGATATGCGAGTGTATTGATGACCTCAGGTATCATGGTCGCAAGGACGAATCGTTATCATGGGTTCGTAAAGTACCAGCCCCCTTCGCTATGGAGAAAGCTGGGGCAGACAAAGGGAATAAGAAATGTCCGTGACTCAATTGCTAAAAAGATCGGGACTTACTGTCATGTCTCGATGAGTTATACCCGTTCACAGTTGTTCCCGTTTTTCAAGATGGCTATCAATAATGATGAATATGCGCCATCCCTTGCAGCAGTGCTCAGACTTGAGCCTGAGGAGATAGCGTTCCTTGCTGGATCAAGATCCGTGACAAAGAAGATCCAGAAGATATTCGACGACGCCCAGTTGATGATCGAAAAAGAGACGGAGCACGAAATTGAGTTGTTCGGCGGGTTTGGCGCAAAGAGCGATAGCGTGACAGAGGATGCGACTGAGGACGAACCTGAAGTCGAGGTAAAGAAAGAGACAAAATCCCAGAGGTCTTTGTTTGATTTTTAATTGACTGATTTAATATATATGCTTTTTATTTCTTTACCAGCCTGATTATATTCTCCTTGCCCTTGCGTATCTTGATGATCCGTCCTTCATCCTTCATCTTGGCAAGAACGATGCTGATCTTGGACTTTGAAAGCTCGCTCTCTTTAACGATATCAGTCTGGTATGCCTGTCCGCCGAATTTTAATAGGTACCGTTCTATCATTTCCTCATCTCCCAGTATCTCTTCATTGTAGGCAGGAAGACTGGTAAGGGTATGTGGCATCCTGGTTTCGGGAATTGTTTCAACACCATGCACCGGCGCAATCGTACCGGGTTCTGATCTTTCCGCTGCTTGCGATGCCGGTTGCAATTCCTGATTTTCTATGCCCGGTTCATTATTCCCTACCGAGACATCATGTTTAAGCTGCGCCTGAACAATATCTTCTATCCGGATAACGATAGTCTTGAAATAAGCCTCACAGAACTCTCTCTTCCAGAAAATGAACACTCCTGCGCCCACAAGGATCACCAATATCACAATTTCCATCACGAATGAATCCTGCGACATTATCTTATTAGATATCACAAGAGATGGCTCTCCTTTACTGAAGCTGCGGTACATGGTACCATCCCAGATCAACCTGTTGCCATCGCGCCTGTCAAAGCCTGGCGAGGCATTCACGACATCATATCCGGCAGGAATATTCATCACAAGCACGTTATCCGGGGAAGGCGCCATCCCTTCCGGGAATGCATCCCCTATTATGATATCAGAATCATTAATCCGTGAAAAGTTCACCCATTCATAACTTATACGGATCACCCCATACGCATTCGGTATTGCTTCTACCAGATCATAGGTAATATTGAAGTTCCTGACCTTCATGGGGCGACCTGAGTTATTCATAGCTGAAAGCAGTGACCTGTTAATACGTTCGTTGATGTCCGTTGCTTTTTTTTTGCTGAAGTTGCCTGTATCTTTCAGGCCCCAGTTCCATTCGCTTATTGCAGACCTTGATGTTAGCGGATAAAATTTTTCTTCCAAAAACATCGCATTTCCGTTTTCCATAATATCAATTGTGGATCTGCTCTGCTCCTTGGTTATTACAGCCTGGGCTCCGGCTGTCTGTCCCATCAGTATCATGAAAATTAAGAATATACCTGCCCTCATCATCTATACTTGACTTGTTGGCTTTGGTAATAAGATTTTCTACTGTTAGCGCCTTTTATTCATATGGAATTATAACGTTAATATCACTCAAATTCCCGGATACTGACCAGACCATGTTTATAGACAATTATCTTCATCGGTTTTTTCGATTTAATGTCCTTTGTTTCCACTAAAATAAGCTCATACTTATCAAAACCAGTCAATATCCCGGTTATTGTTTTCCCACTCATGGTTTCACAAACAATTACTTTATTCATGAAATCATACAAATACGAATTCTGTGGCTTTTCATCCCTATTTCTTTGTTCTCCAATCATATTAATATCACTCTATCTTTTGGATCAGAAACGAACATCAAGCTCATTGCTAAAACTATGAGTCTCCTCTGAACAATTACTAACCATGTTCGCCTAATTAATAAAATGTTTGATTCATATATACATGATTTATTACTCTGGCAATTAAATAAGGAATTAATGTCCTTATCAGATATCATAATCCGAAAGATCCGCCAGGATGGCGTGATCTCCTTTCGCGACTTCATGGACATGGCTCTCTATTATCCGGGGCTTGGATATTATACTTCCGAGAGAGAAAAGATCGGAAAAAAAGGGGATTACTACACAAGCCCTAACCTGACCCCCGCATTCGGCGAGATGATGGGCGTGCAGCTTGAAGAGATGTGGCGCATCCTGGGTGAAAAGGAGTTCACTGTCGTGGAGATGGGAGCAGGTACGGGACTTATGTCAATGGATGTTCTTGGGTATCTCAAAGGAAAACCTGAATTATCCCGTGACCTTGATTACTGCATCCTCGAAAAAAGCCCTGCTCTGCGAAAAGAACAGCAGGAGAGGCTCGGTGAGAATGCCAGATGGTGCAGTTCCCTGGATGAGCTTTCAGGAATGACCGGATGCATATTCTCCAATGAACTCGTGGACGCATTCCCGGTCCATCAGGTGGTCATGGAAGAGGAACTCATGGAAGTCTTTGTGGATCATAAGGACGGTTTCGTGGAGATACTCAAACCTGCAAAAGATGAACTCAACGATTACTTCACAGAGCTTGGCGTTGTACTTCCTCATGGATTCAGGACTGAGGTAAACCTTGATGCTGTAAAATGGGTCCATGAACTTGGTGAGGTACTTGAAAAAGGATTTGTCATCACGATAGATTACGGTTATCCGTCATCCGAATTATACCAGGAGTACAGGAACAGGGGCACTCTCATGTGTTATTACAGACATACTGCGAACGAAGATCCATACGGACATACAGGAGAACAGGATATCACATCCCACGTAAATTTCTCGGCGCTTTCTCATTGGGGAGAAAAAAACGGACTTGAACTGTGCGGTTTCACAGACCAGGCACATTTCATGATGGGCATGGGGATCGATGAATACCTGAAAAAGTTACAGGAAAAAGACCCGGTGAACTACTGGAAAAAAATGCTTCCAATAAAGACGCTTATGATGGAAATGGGTGAAACTTTCAAGGTACTGATACAGAAAAAAGGAGTGGAATGCAACATCGGGCTTTCATGCCTGAAGTTACAGAGCCACTGGAATATATGAAGCTGTTTATCTTCTGGTTTTCACTGCCTTCTTTGATGTGACGGTTTTCTTTGTTTTGGCTTTTACAACTGTCTTTGCTTTAGATTTCATAACTTTCTTTGGTTTAGCTTTTGCAACTGTCTTTGCTTTAGATTTCATAACTTTCTTTGGTTTAGCTTTTGCAACTGTCTTTGCTTTAGTTTTTACAACTTTCTTCGGTTTGACCTTACCGGGCTTTTTTAATTTTGTTGGAACAAGTTTCACTATTTTTGGCCTCTCTTTCCACCACGATGCTGCTGTGGGTAATCCCTTTGCTGTAGTTACCATATATTTTTCCTCCGTGTATTCTATATTATTATTGTTATACGTAATCAGATTTAAATATATCGGTCAAAAGCCTTAATTATCTTGCATCAAATAATTGGAAATAATGGTGGATGAACAAATTTCAGAGATCATCGAACTGTTGAGAAAAGAAAATCCGCATGTGAGAGTCGCACTTCTGAACTCAAATCCGCTTGAACTCCTCATAGCCACAATTCTCTCTGCACAGTGCACCGATAAGCGAGTGAATGAAGTCACAAAAACACTTTTCAAAAAATACAGGTCTCTGCAGGATTATATGCGGATTTTGAGGGGACGATACCTGAAGGTATGTATGGCGCAGGAACTGTGCGCATCTGGGACAGAGGGGAGTTCATGATCGAAGAAGAAAAAGACGACAGGCTGCTCTTTGAACTGAAAGCTAGTAAAAATGGTTAAAAAACAGGTGCATGGGGATGAATCAGGGGCAATTCCATCACAACCAAGAATATATATATATACAGGTCGTATAGGCAATCTGTCAGTTAGCTTAATAGGTAACTAATAGAGTTCGGGTACATCCCCTCTGTGTGTGCGTCTTTTAGGTTGATTGAATATTAGAACAGAGGGAAAACATTGTTTAATGAAGTAACAGATAAAAACGCTCCTGTCTCAACAGGCGCTGTCCACGATGTAACTATCGAGGGCATAGCCAGAGAAGGGGATGGAATCGCGCGGATCCAAGGGTTTGTAATTTTTGTACCCGGGACAAAAATCGGAGACCATGTCAAGATAAAGATTGAGAAGGTCTTGCGAAAGTTCGCGATAGCAGCCCTTGAGACAACTTAACTATACGGAGATAAATACATGAGCGACGATAGACGTGGCGGCTTCCGAGGCGGAAGTGGCGGCGGTTTCAGACCAAGCGGTCCAAGAGAAATGCACAAGGCAACTTGCGCTGACTGCAAACAGGAAACCGAAGTACCTTTCCAGCCATCCGGCGACAGACCTGTATATTGCAGGGATTGCTACCAGAAACATAAACCGAAGAGATATTGAATTAATAGATGATTTTCAGTAAAAGATATGGGTATCGATATGAAAAATATCATGCCCCAGACTTTTTTATTAGAAAAATAAATTATACGGAGAAATAAATATGGGCGACGATAGAAGAGGCGGCAGCGGCGGTTTCCGAGGCGGAAGAGGCGGCGGCGGTTTTGGCGGTCCAAGAGAAATGCACAAGGCAACTTGCGCTGACTGCAAACAGGAAACCGAAGTACCTTTCCAGCCATCCGGAGACAGACCTGTATATTGCAGGGATTGCTACCAGAAACATAAACCGAAGAGATATTGAATTAATAGATGAATTTCAGTATTAGAAAAATAAACTATACGGAGAAATAAATATGGGCGACGATAGAAGAGGCGGCAGCGGCGGTTTCCGAGGCGGAAGAGGCGGCGGCGGTTTTGGCGGTCCAAGAGAAATGCACAAGGCAACTTGCGCTGACTGCAAACAGGAAACCGAAGTTCCTTTCCAGCCATCCGGAGACAGACCTGTATATTGCAGGGATTGCTACCAGAAACACAAACCGAAGAGATACTAATTCATTTTTTTAGATCTCAATATCAATTCCAAAGATAGGGCACCACCGTGCCCTTAAGTTTTTATTATTTGCATGAATGATGCAAACTATAGTTTACAAAAAAACAAAAAATTGTAAACTCTAGTTGTCAAAATCTCAAAATATCCTTGCATCCACCACCACATGCCACACTCCTGGCGAGTATTTCTTGATCCTTCGCGCCTCGATCATCTCCACCTTCCGACCCAGCTTTCCTGCCGCTCCAATTATCCTCTCGACAGGTCGCTGCTCTACAGCTTCAGGCACAGCCTCATGGAAATGAATGATCCCGCCGGGCTTGAGGGAGAGGATGCCATGCTCAAGATATGGATATGCATCCAGATATCCCATGATGACCCGGTCTGCGATCCCGCGCGGGGTAACAAGAGCGCAGTCCCCCTCAACTGGTTCAATAATATTTTCCACCCGGTTCAGCCTGATATTTTCTCTCAGATAACCGGATGATACAGGATTTATCTCTATTGCGATAATCTTCTCTGGTTTGGAATGCACAGCCATTGGTA
>Ga0180732_1001245_pt1 | contig 16460 bp, 20 predicted proteins | sample KR11_01MetaG_FD_148674 | JGI IMG/M metagenome (GOLD analysis project Ga0180732, IMG submission 148674) | Groundwater microbial communities from the Olkiluoto Island deep subsurface site, Finland - KR11_0.1 MetaG | ecosystem: Environmental > Aquatic > Deep subsurface > Groundwater | place...
AGTGATCACTAATCTTCTTGATAACGCAATAAAGTTCACGCCTGTGGGTGGAAAAATAACATTAAAAGCATGGGATGAAGGGGAAACTGTCCATATTACAGTATCCGATAACGGCATAGGCATTCCCGCTGATATTATACCGAAATTGTTCACTCGCTTTTATCAGGTTGATGCATCGACCTCAAGAAAGTATGGTGGCACAGGTCTTGGATTGTATATTACAAAGACCATTATTGATGCAACAGGAGGCAAGATCTGGATCGAAAGCGAAGTTCAAAAAGGAACTACGGTCCACATACTCATACCTGCTGCGAAGGCTGAAAGTTAATGCTTGTTATTTTCCGCAATTTTTTAATTGTAATTAATAAATATTATTTATCAGGTCTGTGACCGACAAAGTAATGCCTTGAAATTACATATTGAGTAAGGGGTTCATAATGAAAGCAACAGTAGTTTATATTGAACGTGAAAAGGCAAAAAGGATCAATGAGCTTCTTAATGCCGAGAAAGAATTTTTAAACGAAAATAAGGTTTTAGAGGCGATCCACAAGAAAAAGTCATGAAGAATTTTCTGGCATTTTTGCATTGATCGCAGTTGAACACGCATACACTCAGATCCGGTGTTTTATCGGGGTTCATCAATTTATCTTAGGTTCCAGTAAAAACATTTGAACACGCGATTTTTCTGAGCTCTAGAATTTTTTAAAAAATGTTAAAAGAAAACCTTATTAAGTATGGAATCTGATTAATTATTATTAAAGGGCGTGAATGATTGTTCAGAAGATTTCTGGAAGCATATATTGATGTCTGCAATAATATCGTGACTGAATCTGCAAATTCTGTTTTGATGTTTGAAGCGGGGGAACAGGCTGCAGCGAGTCTAAAATATGATCGGATCGAGGATAGCTGCAAGGAATTTGAAAAAGATGATATAAAAATAACGGTTGAAAGATCTGAAAAAAAAGTATTATTCAAGGTAAAAGGACTAGGGATTCAAAAAAAGTGTAAATTCTGCGATTTATTAAGAGGGTTTTTCGGTGAACTCGCCCGAAAACATATTGACTCGAAATACTATTGTAAGAAAGGAACAGAATGTGCTATAGAGGGTGCACAGGAATGTATTTTCATTGCGGAGATGTTTGAATGAACAACTGCATTTCTGGAATTATTAAATTCAGGGTTTTAAATTGATCATCTGGAAATAAAGGTGTGAAATGTCAAAAATCCTGAATGTAACCCTTACCGATATCGAATACGAGATCCTTAAGAAGGTGACGATAGTTGAGGGGGAGGAAGGGGAGAAACTCAAGAATCTTTTGAGATATTATATATTCACATTACCCGAACTTAAATCAGCAGAATATGCATTAAAAAGGGTAGAAAACAAGGAAGAGATAGAGTCATATTTGCGTGAAGTTTGGGCTGCTTATGAACTTACAGAAAACCCGACTGAGGTCTGGAAAGAGGATAAAATAAAAAAATTATCCAGCGATCTTATTGAGATCAATGTCCTTTTAAAAACCGGAGAACAACAATATGTTCCTGGAAATAAGTTCAGGAGCCTGTATAAAATGGTTCTTCATGATGTAGCAACTGAATCAAAGGACATGGACGAATATTCTGCAGCTTGCGTGGCTACTATACAGTTACTGATGGAATTCGGAGCAGATGTGTTGAGCAAAGAAACCATCAGGGACGCAACTATTTTCCTTAATGAGGGCTGGCTGTTCATTTATGCCACCGCTATGAAAAAAGCGAGGGATTTCATGAAGACAAAAAAGCTGTTCCCCGAAGAAGTCCATATCGCAGCTTCGGAATAGAATGGTATATGAAATTCATAATCATAAGGGTCAATAATAAGCATAGATTTCGCTAAATTAACAACGAACTAACGCAAACACTTTTATCCCTGAAATCTAATTAAGTAAAAGGAATATATAAATGCAAACGAAAAATGTTGTATATATCTGAGGGGATATAATAATGGATGAGATAACGCTCACTATAGCAAAAGCATACCCGAACGATTCTGGAAGAGGGATTGCGCGGCTTGATCCGCACACGATGATGGTCCTGCAGCTTACGCCTGGCGACATAATAGAACTCGAAGGAAAAAGAGCTACATCAGCAAAGGTATGGCGCGCCGACCGCATCGACTGGGATCAGGATATTATACGCATTGACGGCTTTATAAGGCAAAACGCAGGGGCTGGCATAGGCGATCATGTTAAGATAAAGAAAGCGGAAGTTAAAATAGCTAACAAGATAGTCCTTGCGCCTCCTGAAGGCACATCCATACAGTTCGGAGGCGAAGCGGAAGAGATGGTGAAGCGCCAGATAATGAAACGTTCCATCATCAAAGGGGATATTATACCAGTAATGAGCACAATGGCTCATCCTTTCCTTGGGCGGGTCGTGACAGGTCAGACGATACCGCTTGTTGCCATCGAGGCTGAACCGGATGGCATATTGACAATAGCAGACTCTACAGATATCAAACTGAGGGAGAAGCCTGTCGTACTTGAAATTAAAGGAACGGGCATAACCTACGAAGATATTGGCGGCCTTTCTGATGAGATACAGCGTCTTCGCGAGATGATAGAACTTCCCATGAAGCACCCTGAAGTATTTCAAAGATTAGGCATCGACTCCCCCAAGGGCGTTCTGATGTACGGTCCTCCGGGAACTGGTAAAACTCTTATCGCCAGGGCGGTAGCCAATGAATCAGGTTCCAACTTTTTCTCCATTGCAGGACCTGAGATAATGAGCAAGTATTATGGAGAGAGCGAACAGAGGCTTCGGGAGTTGTTCGAACAGGCGAACAAGGAAGCCCCTTCTATAATTTTTATCGACGAACTTGATTCCATTGCCCCAAAAAGGGAAGATGTGACAGGCGAAGTGGAACGGCGGGTAGTCGCGCAGCTTCTTACCATGATGGACGGGCTGGAGGAAAGAGGACAGGTCGTAGTGATCGGGGCCACGAACCGGATTGATGCAATTGACCCGGCGCTGCGGCGACCAGGCAGGTTCGACAGGGAGGTTGAGATCGGTGTGCCTGACCAGATCGACAGACTCGAAATATTCCAGATACATACAAGAGGCATGCCTATCTATAATTGGGAAAATGATATCGCTTTAAAGCTCCTTTCAGAAAGGATATCTTCCTTTGAGAAAAATTCCTTAATGCGTATCTCTGATAATACATCCAGGATGGAATCATTGGAATTTGAGAAAAGAAATTTTGAAAATGATCAAAAAGAAATTAAAGATGAACTGGAAAAATTAGAAAAAGAAAAGAAAAATGCTAATGAATCGTTCCTGCAAAGGATCCTGGGTACAATAATCAATAAGCAAAATCAAATAAAACCGTTAAAATCTAAAATCGAAAGCCTGGAAAAAGATATAGAACTGAGTAAAAATAACATAATTATAATAGAAAAAGACATAGTTTCTATTAATAAAATTAATAATACAATAAAGATAAAAAGAAGTATACTCGAATCTATTGTAGTAGACATAACTAAAGTCAAGCATTATAAAAATGTCAAAGAATTCAATGATATTATTAACAGATTCTCTGAAGGCATAATAAATCAAAAGGATACAGAAATAAGCGAAATTGAGAAAACGCTTTTAGATTCAGGTGTGGTATCTCAGGATTATATTAAGAAAGTTATTGAAGATTCAATACCTTATTTCTTAAATAAATTGGCTTCTAAAACACACGGGTTCGTGGGGGCTGACATTTCTGCTCTTGCAAGGGAGGCTGCGATGAAATCACTGCGCAGATATATTCCCCAGATAAAGGTAGATGAAGCGGTCCCACAAGAAATTCTGGACAACATGCATGTCACAGCCGACGATTTTGAAGCTGCGCTGAAGGAAGTTGAGCCATCTGCGATGAGAGAAGTACTGGTCGAGATCTCAGAGATCTCATGGGATGACGTTGGCGGTCTTAATGAAGCCAGGCAGGAGATCATAGAGGCTGTTGAATGGCCTCTCAAGAGCCCTGAGAAGTTCCTGAAGATGGGGATCCAGCCCCCAAAAGGAATCCTGCTTTACGGTCCTCCGGGTACCGGGAAGACGCTTCTTGCCAAGGCTGTAGCGAATGAGAGTTCAGCGAATTTTATAAGTGTGAGAGGTCCCCAGCTATTATCCAAATGGGTTGGTGAATCCGAGAAAGCGATCCGGGAGGTATTCAAGAAAGCCCGACAGGTTTCACCCAGCATCCTCTTCCTTGATGAACTTGATGCAATAGCACCCGTAAGAGGTATGGACGCCGGTTCCAGAACATCCGAGAAAGTAGTGAACCAGCTGCTGACTGAACTTGACGGGATTGAGACATTAAAGAACGTAGTAGTTATAGGGGCGACGAACAGGCCTGAAATAATCGACCCGGCGCTTATTCGTTCAGGTAGGTTTGACAGGCTTGTCTTTGTGGGTCCTCCTGGAAGAGCAGGAAGGGTAGATATATTCAATATCCATACGAAAAATATCCCGCTCGCTGAAGATGTCAATAAAGAAGAACTTGCAGATCTTACTGAGAATTATGTGGGCGCAGACATCGAGAGTCTGTGCAGGGAGGCTGTAATGCTGGCGCTGCGGGAAAATTTCAATACGGAAAAAGTCGAAATGAGTCATTTCCGCGCGTCATTGAAGAAAGTCAGACCTGCCCTCGTAGAAGGAATGATCGAATATTATGAGAAGCTGCAGGAGCAATTCAAGGGCGGTACAAAGCAGGAACAGAAGTCTTATATAGGTTATAGATAAAAACAGAAGTTTTGATGAACCTTCGAGTTCATCAAGGGATGTACTATGGCGAAGATACTTGCAAAAAATCTATCAAATAAACGAGTAATGCTGACGGATGGGTCAGAACTCGGTATGGTTTACAATGTGATCATGGAATCAAAGACTGGTGAGCTTTTGTATCTTGTGGTAAAGCCCAACTCCTTTGTTGACACCTCGAAATATAAAAGCCAGGACAATTACCTGATGATACCTTTTGAGGCTGTAAGGGCTGCAAAGGATTATGCCATAGTAGATAAAAAGATGGTTACTGGCAGCGATTTTGATTGATATATTTAAAGTTTAGAAGGCAGTGGTTTGAAAAGTGAGGTAAAGGTAACTGTAGTATGTTCAACTCAGGACAGAGCCAGCCAGAATATTAAAAATATTCTTTTAGCGCTTCGAAAATGGGAGCAGGTAAGTTCTGAGTTCTATTCTGTGTTTGAATTTAAGAATTACAGGCTCGTTGAAATTAAAGACCCCCTCATATATCAGGATGGGCTTGACAGGATATTGAAGGAAGCCGGATTTCCGGCAAACCTTTTGATCTTTGCATCAAAACACAGGAGCAAGGACGCAAGAGCGATACTTACTGTCCATTCTACGGGAAACATCAATGAAGCAAAGTTCGGTGGATCGCAAAAGCATCTTGCAGCTTCATCGCCCCAGGCTGTGCGTTCCCTGCTGCGCTCGCTTAAATTGCTTTCTGAGAATGAAGAATACGAAGTCACTCTTGAATGTACGCATCACGGGCCCAGCGATCTTGACGTTCCATCAGTTTTCATCGAGATAGGAAGCAATGAGGAACAGTGGCTGGATGAAGTGGCAGGCAGGATCGTTGCAGAGGCAATTCTTTTGTTCAAAGAAAGCGATTCACCCGTGGCTGTTGGATTCGGGGGAACTCATTATGCCCCAAGGCAGACAGCGCTCATCTTTGAAACTGACGTTGCTTTCGGTCATATTTTCCCGTCCCATGCGCTTGACTTCCTGGATGAGGAATTGATACACCAGGCGTTTAAAAGATCAAAAGCCGATTTTGCTTATATTGACCGAAAATCCATGAAGGCTCAACAGCGTGAAAGACTGAGTGCAATGATAGAACGCACAGGATATGAAATCCTAAAAGAAAGCGATATCAGGGACATGGACGGAGTGCCGTGGCAGTTTTGCAGGCAATTGCGACAGAAAGTTAAAGAGGTATGCCCGACAGGTCGCGCAAGAATGACGAACGGAATAAAATGCGAATGCCAGAACTGTATTTGCCCTAAGGTTAAAATAGCGCGACTCAGTCCTTCCCTGTTGTCTGAAGCTGAAAAACTTGACAGGGAACGGCTCAGGAAATTCCTGTCTGACCATAACATTGCATACATAGAATATGAGGACGGAAGGTTCGCACACGTTTTGATCGGACTGGACAGCAACTGTGCGAGACTTGCTGCTGAGGAATTGACAAATGAATGTATTGATATAATTAAAAAAAAGTATGAAGTAAATATGAACAAAGGTATTCTTCAGATAATAGAAAAAAAGTTCAGTCCCAAGCGTGCAAGATCTCTCGGGATAACAGAGGGACCCCTGTATGGAAGGCTGGCAAGAGGAGAGTCTGTAGTTCTAGACGGAAAAACTATAAATCCAGAGATGGTATATGAATTAAATATTAAAGCCATCAAGTTGAATTATGACAAGGCGATCGAGGAGTAAAATATGGAATCAATTATAACAGAGGCGATAGCAAGAGCCGGAGAATCCAGAATGCCCACAATGGGAGATACTGACGAGGAACTTCTGCAAATATTGCAGGAATTAAAAACCAATATAGTTGTCATAGGGTGCGGAGGTTCAGGCTCAAATACTATTCAGAGAGTGATGGAGGAAGGAATAATTGGAGCAGACCTGTTCGCAATAAACACCGATGCGCAGCATCTGCTGAATATCAAGGTAAGGAATAAGATCCTTATCGGAAGGAGCAGGACAAGGGGGCTTGGTGCTGGCAGCCTGCCGCAGATAGGACAGGATGCAGCGCAGGAATCCAAACCCATGATAGAGAAAGCTGTGGGAAATGCGGACATGGTTTTTATTACATGCGGTCTTGGCGGCGGGACAGGCACGGGCGCTGCGCCTGTAGTTGCAGAAGTTGCGCGCGAAGCTGGAGCCCTGACGATCGCTGTGGTCACTCTGCCCTTCTCTGTAGAAGGCGCTATACGCATGGAGAACGCGGAGGCTGGACTTGAACGACTGCGAGATGTCGTAGATACTGTGATAGTTGTACCAAATGACAAATTGCTTGAAGTCGTACCTCATCTGCCCTTACAGGCAGCGTTTAAAGTATGCGATGAGGTGCTGATGCGCGCGGTCAAGGGCATCACTGAACTCATTACAAGACCTGGTCTTGTCAATCTTGATTTCGCAGACATTAGAGTTATATTGCAAAAGAGCGGTGTCGCCATGATCGGTCTGGGAGAAGCAGAAGGCGAGAACAAGGCCCTGGAATCTGTGCAGAAAGCCCTGAGAAGCCCGCTGCTGGATGTGGATATTTCGGGAGCCACTTCAGCTCTTGTCAATGTTGTGGGCGGACCCGATATGACTATCGCAGAAGCTGAAAGCGTAGTAAATGAGCTTTATACTAGGATCGACCCCAAGGCAAGGTTGATCTGGGGAGCCATGGTGGACCCTGATCTTGAGCATGTGATAAGGACGATGATCGTAGTTACTGGCGTCAAATCTCCGCAGATCCTTGGAAAAGGTACATCAGGAAATATTGCCACTGCAAGATATGGGATCGATTTTGTAAAATAACATTTCCAGATGCAAGCGCAGATAGAAGAAGTATTTAATTCCATACAGGGAGAAGGCACTTATGCCGGCGCGCGCCAGGTGTTCGTCAGGTTCCAGCAGTGCCAGCTCCATTGCGCTTACTGCGACACGCCCAAAAGCCGCAGCATCTCAGGCTCTTGCAGTATTGAAAGAACTTCAGGAAAGGGCGACTTCCATTCTGTAAAAAATCCTGTTGACAGGGATTTTCTTATTGATGCTATTTCTAAATTATGGTCTCCTTCGACAAGGCATATCAGCCTGACAGGAGGGGAGCCGCTTATCCATGCTGATTTTATCAGGGAACTCGATACAGAGTTTCCGTTATACCTTGAGACAAATTCAGGATTTCCCGATGAAGCGCGAAAATTAAAGGATGTTATTGCAGTTGCTTCATGCGACATTAAATTACCAGAGCATGACTCCACGCGCCATTATGATGAATTGTTAAAGAACGAACTTGAGACGATATCTATATTTAGCGATTGTACTGAAACTTTTGTAAAAATAGTGGTACTTCCTGAAACCACAATAGCATCATTATCTGAAGCGGTGAATGGGATTGCATCGATCGACCAGGACATTCCGTTAATTCTCCAGCCTGTGACGTCAAAAATACACGTAAAAACAGGACAGCTTTTCAAACTGATGGATTTTGCTGCTGAAAAATTAAAAGACGTGCGGGTTATCCCGCAGACTCATAAAATGATGGGTTTGCTTTAATAACCTGTTGTTGATGCCAGAGAAAACACTGTCATGGGATCGGCAGAAGAGCCTACCATGACCAGATAATCGCCTTTAGCCCAGATTATGCTGTACTTCTTCTGTTCCTTTCCGTTCAATATTCCGACATCCGCGAACTTTGTGGCAGCATGTCCATTTATTGAGATATCTTCAAAAGGATCCAAATCTTCCCTGAACCTTTTCCTCTGGTCTGCTTTATATTGAGAGAGCAGAGTTTCAGGATTATCATGTTTGAACGCCTGGATATATATGTCCTCTCCACCATACCTGTAAACACCTTCGAACCCGCTCACAGTAGTATTTGCGATCTCCATCGTGTAATCATGGGTCCCCATAAAAGTAAAACCCGTCGGAAGATTAGTTTTTGGTATGAAATCTGGTCCTATGGTCTGATTTGCTTTACTGGTATCCTCAAAAACGCATCCAGATAAAAATACGGACGCGATTATCAGCATTGATAATAACATAAATTTCTTTAACATTTTTTGCCTCCTCTGGTCTTTAATGCTCAGTAGCCTTAAAAAACATTGCGGTCACTTCAATTTCGTTCGAAGTTAAGGTTAACATTATATATTTTAAAGGTAAATATAAGAATACATGAACAAGAAGTTGGTGGTAATTGCCGCGGTCATGTTGCTTATAATAACCATGTTCCTGGTGAGTACAGCATTTAATTTTGGATTGGGGGGCACCTCTGAAATATCTTATGATCGTTCATATTCAGGATTTCAAAAGAGCGAGTTTGAATTATCTGCCAATTCACTGGATACAGGAAACAGCATCCTGAATGGAAAAGCCATTTCCATGGAAAGGATGATCATTTCGACAGGACGCCTTCAGCTTGAGGTTGACAATGTCCCTTCCACTGTAAATAAAATAACGAATATCACGGTGCAACAGGGAGGTTTTATCTCGGGTTCATCTGTGTCTGGTTACGAGGAACGCAAGAACGGTCAGGTGACCGTGAGGGTCCCTCAAAAGAATTTCTATGCTGCTGTCGAGCAGATAGAGGCGCTGGGCACAGTTAAATCAAAAGATCTACAGGGACAGGACGTTACCGAGCAGTATATAGATATTAATGCGCGACTGGGCAACTTTAAAAAACAGGAGGAAAGACTGCAGGAGATCCTTAAAATGGCAACTACGGTCAAGGATGTGCTTGATATCGAGCGGGAGCTAAATCGTGTGCGCGGCGAAATAGAGAGCCTTACTGGAAAGCTGAATTATCTTGACAAGAGCATTGAGATGTCAACGATCACCGTGAACGTCAATGAACTCGCTCCCTTCTTTGAAGGCTGGGGAATAACAGATGCCCTGAAGCAGAGTGTGAATGGGTTCTTCGACAGTATAAGCGGGCTGATCGTCTTTACAGGATATATCCTGCCCATAGCAATTTACTTGTTCCTGGTAATCTTTATCGGGATGGGAGTTAAAAAGAAGATCATACCGAGGCTTTTCGGGAAACAATGAATAAGAATATCTTGATATTTTTTATTGTATTCCTGATATCTCTTTCAGGATGCATTGAACCATATCAAACAGCAGATCAGAATGATCCGTTTCAGCAGGAGCCATTTATGACGGCACAATCAACTGCACCTGCGCCTGGTACAAGTATATGGACGCCTGTGCCTGTAATGACCAATAAGAGCGAACTGCTAATAGACAGGATATCAGAAAACCTGACTTCATTTTACGACAGGAAATGGAACACGCTTTACCAGGCAGATGAGCTTGACTGTTCAAGGATGTCAACATATTTCTGGGATTACATCAGGAGAAATTTCCAGGTAGCACCGAAAATCATAATCTCGTATGAAAGACAGCATGCATGGATTGCGCTCAAGGTGAGCGATGTGGGGAACTCCACGGATTACAGCAGCTGGAACATCAAGGGCACGGACTATTATTTTGTTGAAGCCACCATACCAAGAGTGGTAGCGGAAGACAATCGGAAGTTCCTGATAAACGATCGGGAATATACTTCAGCAGAGTTCTACAATGCCGCAATTTACGTTCTTGACACGCCGCAGGATGCCAACGATTTCCATGCCCAGAACTCGGCGCTTGGCGGCTGGAACCAGGAGTTCAGGCTGAAAAATGATGACCTGGATAAAATAGCGCGGCTGCTGGGCAGTAAATAGAATATTACTTAATTCGGATTGAGAATTATGTGTTTGACTATGAACGTATGATTTGGAGAATAGTATGGATAGTTTTAAAAAATTCGATGGAATGGACTATGCAAATACCTTTGCCAGAAGGATCAGTGTAATGCACGAATTAGTCAGAGATGTCCTGTCCAGACAAATCAGGAAAGGGGATGAAGTGATCGATATTGGAGGCGGTCCAGGCATGGGCGCCAGGATTATTGATGAGCTTGGGATAGAAACCACCGTAATAAATATAGAACCTTCTACTACGATCAATGATGTTCCTCAACTGTCGTTCGTGAAATACATACCTATAAAGATGTCGCTTAAAGAAGCGCTGAATGCTCGTATTCCCAGCGCCAACTGCTTCTTGATGGTCAGCTCAGAACATGAGATCGCATTATGCAACGGCAGGACGCCTGTGGAAAACAAAAAGGAGTTTTTTCAGGACATGTTTGAGTTTATTCGCAAGAACCTGAAGAAAAATGGATGTCTCGTTATTGGATTTCCTAACTATAGAAAAGGGGCATCTGAAATAGAGATTTCAAGGCAGCGCAAGTTTACTGAGTCACTGATGGGACATTCTCATCCGCCTGAAGAGTTCTTTACAGTTGAAGAGTTCTTTACAGTTGAAGAGTTCTCTGCTGCATTTGGCATACATCCGGATGTGTTCAATCAAAAACCCATGACTCTCGCAGATGAGAAACCTGAAGAGACAATTTTGAGAGCAAATGTGGCAGTATTTAAAATAAAAAATCCAGGGGAATTGAAAAACTAACCGAATATCATTCCCATACCGCTTGCCGCATTCTCCTCTTCGTCCATGAAAGCCTTTGTGATTAGCTTCTGTTCCTCGCCTGTAAGTTTTTGAAGCCCCATCCCATCTAGTTTTTTCTCGGCGCGGTCAAGTTCTTCCGAATTAGCTTTCAGATACAGGAAATAACCCTTGCGGTCAGAGCCAAGGAGGTCGCACTCCCTGACAGTGAAACCTATGCGCTTGAAGAAATCGTCCTCTTCGCTTTCAAGTATCTTTTTGACATTATGGCTGACCTTATCTTCATAGTAATAAACATTTTCCATACTTATTTCCTCGGTGCTTATTGGATTTAACGGTTTATAAACAATTCCTGTACTGCAGGATTCCAGTACAGCAAGGTTTTTATCATATCATGCTATTAGTAGGACACCCCACGGGATAGTAGGGTAGCCTGGTCCATCCTTGAGCGTTTGGGACGCTTAGACCGCGGTTCAAATCCGCGCTATCCCATTTTTGTTCCTATTTCACGCTCCATTTCTCCCGCATCACGATCTCATCCAGGCTTTTTCGCGATGTTGGATTAGGTGCTGACAAGGGGTACCCAAGCGTTAGAAGCTGAACTACCCTCACACTATCAGGGATACTCAAGATTTCTTTGGCTTTTTTTTCATCAAATGCGCCTATCCAGCATGTACCGAGCCCTTCTTCAACAGCCTGGAGGGTCATGTGGTCCACGGCGATCGCGGTGTCGATGGGATAAGCCGGTTGACCGCATTTCATAACATATTCTGTTTCAATTGAACAGGCTGCGATCACAAGAGGCGCATCAGCTATAAATGACTGGTTATTTGCCGCTTCAGAAAGCGCTTTTCGTTTCCCGGCATCACTTACCACAACAAACCTTCGCTCCTGGCGGTTGCCTGCGGAAGGCGAAAGCCTGCCTGCATCGAGGACTCTCACCAGTTTATCCTTTTCCACTGCACGGGGTTCATAAGCCCTTATACTTCGTCTTGTCTGGATAGCATATCGCACGTCCATAAATCATCACTCCTTTATTCTCAATACTGCTGTTCTATTGCCACGTTAATATTTCATTAGTCTCTCCCTAATTATAGATATCTCTGAAACTTCAACTGAAAATAAATGTAATGTTCCTACATCTATTTATCGAAAAATCACATTCATAACATCTTATTCATGTATGAAAATCTGGCAAAAGGGGCAAATAAGCCTCAACTGGCAGGGTTGATAATCGGGACAGGACTGGCAGTTTCAATACAATTCGGGGTCAGGCTGAGTCCACCTATGCCCTGCGGGGCATTGGTGTGCGCGGAGTCGAGAACCCGCAGGGTTTCGGCATTGATGGACGCGGATTTGTTGCTACGCATCTGTGTTTATCTGCGTTCATCTGCGGTTAATAAATACTAAAAATAATATCAATTATGCGTAATTACTTATGTCGTCATGTATAAAACTGAGATCGATATTTACAGCTTATTCTCATCCGCAAACTTCACAAGCGCCTCGCCAAGCGCCCGTACATATTTGGGATTCAGGAAAAACCTTCGCTGTTTCTGCCCGCCTCTTTCTTTTGCTATCTCCACATATTCCTTCTCTTCCTCTCCTCTTTCGCTTTTCTGCATTGAGATGGTCATGAACCACCCAGAACTCATCTTTATTTCAGTAAATCCTTTCTCATCGTTCATATTATCTCCACGCTTCCTACGATCGCATCCACTAAAACCTTATCCCCGGTCTTTATTGTGGTTAGGGGATCTTTCTCAACCCTGTCCACAAGCGGTATGCCTGAGATTATTGCGCCGACAGCAACTATGGGTTCAGTTTTTATGTTTATCATAGCAGAGGGAGCAGCGCCGTTCTTTTTGAGCTGGTATATCACATACGAGCCGACAGTCGAACCTTTGCCTGACGGAAAAACCAGCACTTTTCCTTTTATGCTCATTCCGGCAAGTTCGTGCCCCCTTTCGACCACGATGCCCGTCTGCGGATCAACGCTCCCAAGAAATGATATCGGTTGGGATGTTACGAGGGCTTCTCCTTCTGCACTGCCCCTTGAAACGATATGTGCTTTGAGTTTTATCATTACGCTTCCTGTTATTTCCTTATCCCGATATATTCCCGCAGGTCAGCGATGCCCAGCCTCTTTGATATCTTATCTATAAATGTGGAATTAAGTTCCCATCCAAGGTCAAGCTGTGCATAATAATACAGTGTCCCAAGAAGCCCCATCACTTCAAGGCGGCGGGATGAGTTCATTACTTTAATATGGCGGTAGAACTTCACGGCCCCGAGCTTTGTAATCCTTCTGCTGAAATCCACATCTTCGAGAAGGACGTTCCGGTAGCCTCCGCATTTAAAATACGCATCGCGGCGGACGGCTGTGTTGAAACCAGGCAGTGTTGCTGAACGCAATCTGTCCCTCATTGAAAAATAGTTATTAGCAACGCCTTCTGCGAGCTTTATCTGTTCTGACCGTTCCGAGAATTCAAACCCTGTCGAGAAGGCCACTATATCCTGATTTGCCCTGAACATTTCGTATAAGAAAGAAATGTAGTACCCCGGAATATGAGTATCGGCATCGATAAAAACGAAATATTTGCTGCTCGCACTTGCATTCAATGCCCCGAAATGCCTTGCAGGACCGATGCCGCGTTCTTCGCAATGTACCACTTTGTCTGCATACCTATTTGCGATCTCCACGCTCCCGTCCGTGCTGCCGTTATCAGATACTATCAGCTCATAAGATTTATTCGTGTTCTGGTCTTTGATCGGGGCAAGAGTGGCCTCAAGGTATTTTGCTTCGTCAAGTACAGGAACGATAACTGAAAGTTCAGGCTCCATCTTGTTCTCAATGACTTGACGTTATTTATCTTATATATATTTGTATTATGGACCCGGCGGGATTCGAACCCGCGGCCTTTGCGTTGCGAACGCAACGATCTACCCCTGATCTACAGGCCCGTTGAAAAATAATATTTTAAAGGATGTAAGAGTTACATCCTGCCGAGTTCTTCTACGGATACGTTCTCGACGCCCTTTACTTTTCCAAAAGCCTCTTCAACCTGTTCGGTTCCGCCTTCCAGGTCACCAACTTTAACAACGACCATCAGGGCTTTTAAACCGAATGCAACGGGTTCCTCCGAGAAACCATGCAGACGCGCTCCCTTCGGGACTACTTTTGTAAGCGCTTCCTTGAGTTCATTCAGGTCGACATCCATACCTGTGGGCATTATCTTGATCTTTGCTGCGACATCACCCATTGCACTCACGGTCCTTCGAAGCTGCAGTTAGCACACTTATATTGATTGCTCTGGTGTCTGCACGACACACATCTTCCAAGTTCATTTCCGCATTTCGGGCATGGGAATCGCGCATATCCGCGCTCAATAAGATTTACTCCGCATGATACACAATTTTTTGCTTCTGCTTTTGGCATAATATTCTCCTTAATGTTGGGACTCCCATATAATCGATTGCTATTAAAATTTATCCCCTTATGAGTGTACCGGAAAAATTGCCTTTGATAGCATTGACTAACCTGCCTGGACAGTTCCCGTTAAGGATTTCACAGTTCATTTTGTTTTTTATGAGGAAACGCGGGAGTTCACCATCCACGCAGGTCTCTATCCCATGCAGTTCCTCAGCCCTGAGCTCTTTTTTCAATTCTCCATTAATGAATATCCCGTCCACATCTGTTAGTTTGATAAATCTTGCCCCAAGCACGCTGGCCACCCATGCGGCGATCGTATCCGAGGTCACATCCCATGTATGCGGCAGTTCATCCTTCTTTTTTAGGAGCGCATAAGGCAGGAGGATATATACACCCTCATCTATACCACTCGTATCATCGACAAGTTGGGCATCACTCCCGTCCGCGATATAATAACCATACTGTTCCATCGCAAGTATCGCCATCCAGTGACTTGCCTCATCAGAAGCGTTCACCTTTCGCACCGTATCTGCGAATATGGAGCCGCCCGGGATTATCAATATGGCTTCACCGCTTGCATCTGAATATTCAACTATCTCTTTTACGATCTCCTTTGCCCTGTGTATAAGACTTCCACCAAGCTTTACCACTATCATGTCTTTTTATTTAAACGGCAGTGCTTAAATATGTAATGTGGCTATAAAATAGCCTCAATGAGGACTATTGACTGGGAGAAAGAGAAAAATTGTATAGTGATGATAGACCAGACACTCCTTCCGCGGGAGTATAAAGTAATTGAGTGCAGCACTATCGAATGCCTGTGCGAAGCAATAATAAAACTGCGTGTAAGGGGCGCCCCAGCGCTCGGGGCAGCCGGGGGCTTTGGCGTGGCGCTTGCCGCGCAAAGGAGCAAAGCCTCTTCTCTGGACGGCGCGATGAAGGACATCGAAGCAGCCGGGAAAACTATCATCAGCACCCGACCTACTGCTGTTAACCTCTCGTGGGGCGTTAAACGCGTTCTCAATGCAGTAGAGGGTGCAAGAAACATGAAAGAGGTCAGGCTTTTCGCTCTCGATGAGGCAAAAGCCATTGCAGACGAGGATGTGGAAAAGAACAAGGAACTGGGTGAGCACGGCGCTATGCTGCTTGATGACGGCGATACTGTAATGACACACTGCAATGCAGGAAGGCTTGCGTGTGTGGACTGGGGAACGGCGCTAGGCGTTATCCGCTCTGCACGGGCGCAGGGAAAAGACATAAAGGTCATCTCGTGCGAGACGCGCCCGTTAAACCAGGGGAGCAGGATAACGACGTGGGAGCTTATGGAAGATAAGATACCAGTCACCCTTATCACTGACAGCATGTCAGGTCATGTGATGCGAAAAGGCATGGTGGACAAGGTCATCGTTGGCGCGGACAGGATAACTCAGGATGCTGTGTTCAACAAAATAGGGACTTATACTCATTCGGTCATCGCAAAAGAGCACGATATCCCCTTCTACGTGGCTGCGCCGGTATCCACGTTCGATTTTGAGCACATGGAGGACGAGATAGAGATAGAATTGCGAAAACCTGATGAGCTAAAATATTTCGGGAACCACCAGATAGCGCCGCTTGAAGTTGAAGTGTACAACCCTGCTTTTGATGCCACGCCAATGGAGTATCTGAGCGCGATAATTACAGAGAACGGGGTTTTTTACCCGCCGTTCTTGCTTCAAGAAGTTAAGATCAGGGTTTAATTTTGCAGATAAAAAAT
>Ga0180732_1001246_pt1 | contig 16451 bp, 23 predicted proteins | sample KR11_01MetaG_FD_148674 | JGI IMG/M metagenome (GOLD analysis project Ga0180732, IMG submission 148674) | Groundwater microbial communities from the Olkiluoto Island deep subsurface site, Finland - KR11_0.1 MetaG | ecosystem: Environmental > Aquatic > Deep subsurface > Groundwater | place...
AAAATAACTTCAGGAGAAGAAAATACGTTAATAGAATATCTTAATAAGGTGTGGTAATGAAATTAACTGAACTAATTAAACTAACAGAACCAAACGTTTTTGAAATACTGGAAACAATTCAAAATAGTTTTTATAACAAAGACGGAACAGAAATAACGGAATTGAATACCCGTAGACCCGTTATTAAAGAAATACCAATAGAAATGCTCGATTTATTATTCAAAAAAAACTTTATTTTTCTGGAATATAACAACGGAATCTACACGGATTCTGCAATAGAATTTCTATCTTTAACAAAACAAGGAATAGATTTTTGGGAATTGTTACGAATGAAATTATAAAATAGAAAGATATATAAAGACTAAAAACTAATATATGTATGTGTTAAAATGAAAAATGAAAAAGCCAAAAAGCTAGTTGAACTCGGTAAAATATTACCTGCTTACTTAACAGATAAATTCGAACGGTACTTAGTAATTTCCAAAGATACTTATACAGTAAGATACGATATTATTAAAGATATTTGGCTTTGTAACTGTAAAAATATCAGAAATGATACTTGTTACCATATCGAGGCGGTTAAACTTTTTAAAAATATTTAACTTCGTCGGCGAGAAGTCCCCATTCGGAAGATGGGGGATGAACGCCAATAACTTTGTTATTCCAGATAATGGGATAACTGTTATTAAACTGACTTGCGGTTAAGCCCCGCAACAACCAAATTCTTCGGGCATATGGTGAAATGGCTATCATACCGCCCTGATATGGCGGCGTTCTCAGTTCAATTCTGGGTATGCCCATCAGGTGATTAAATGTATTGGATAATTTCAGATACGCATTTCGGGCACAGAAACTTGGAACATAAATGCAACAGACCAATTTTATTTGAAAAGAATATTTTAAATGGAATTAAATCAATGGTTAAAAATTCCAAAAAGAACGATGTCTTAATACATCTCGGAGATATAGCTTTTAAAAACGAGTTGGTTTGGCACGATACTTTAACTGAATTGTTTAAAGAAACCGGGATTAAAAGATGGTTAGTACTCGGTAACCACGATAATAAATCTAATCATTGGTATTTAAACAACGGGTGGGATTTCGTCGGAGAAAACATTACTATTAAATATAAAAATAAGATAATATTATTCTCGCACAAACCGATTAAAGATAATGGTTACGACTTTAATATCCACGGTCATTTTCATAATAGTGACCCGACTAGACACGAACCAGAATTGGTTGCAATCAAAAATAGCAAACAAATACTATTTTGTCTCGAAGATAATTACAAACCAATTTCTTTAGATAAACTAACCGTATAGTTTAATTTTTTTAACTTTAAAGTTCTTCGAATATAGATTAAAGGAAGATAAAGTGTGAACTTCTTGAAAAATACGGACCAGATTAAAATTAACAGAGCATTACGACTTTTGGACAGTTCTTTTAAACTTGAACTTAATAAAATCAAGAAAAATAGTAATAATCCGCACGAAATGTTAAAGGAAAAAATAGCTAAAGAGCTTATCAAAGACGGAAAGACTATACTTACAGAAGTTCGGTTTAAAAAAATAAACGGACGTTCTGGTAGATGCGATATATTAAACCTATCAGATGGTATAATTATAGAAATTCTCGATTCTGAAAAAGAAGAGCGGTTCAATTCAAAATTACTTTATTATCCAACTAACTTTAAAATTATTAAAATATACGTGGGTGACTAAATGGATAAAAAAGAAGCGATTCGGGTAACCGAAGAAACTAAAAAAATAATAACGGAATTCGAAACCAAACTAAAAAAACTTGAAGAAAAAAACAGTGTATTTGTAAATCTGGATGTAAGTAATTATGAATACAACGCACTTGAATATGGTGGTTTTATTAAAAAGAAAGTACATAAACTGGAATTTTCAATTGAATTAGACGCGTGATTCTATGCCGACTATTACACTTAACCAAAAAGAAATAGAAGAAGTATTAAAAGAGTATTTTAATATAACCAAATTAGAATGGTTAATTAAAAAGAAAGAGATATCCATCCAGTTCCAAAAAGATGCTGGTAAAATCAAAAATGATAACTCTCTTGGATTAGAACGACCGGTTCTTAAAGAGAAACCAAATAAAGTACAAAATGATATAATGACTACCGGCGAACGAACGATGAGAGGAATGTTTTAAGGTGATTAAATGAAAATTAAAGATTCGGATTTGTTTAAAGAAATATCGCAAGTCGATAAAATAGACGAAAAAGTAACAGAGCAGTTAAGTATAATGGGGACGATTTATAAAGAGATAATCTCAAAATTGGAATCAGATAAAATATGCTTTAGCTGTAAAAAAGAATTTGAATTTAAAGATTTGATATTAGTCTCGGCTACTAAAACTGAAAAAGGAACTGCGGCTATTGTCAGTATTTGCACTAAATGTTTTAAAAATTTAAAAAAGGGGTAATTAAATGGAAGATAAAAAAAACAATCCGACATTGAAACTGTCTGATATAAAAATCGGAACGGAAATAGAGATTAAACTAATCTCGGAGAAAGCGGTTGCGTCAGGCGCAAGTAAATTCGGTAAATGGAATCTCTGGGCGGCTGAAGTGAATAACATGAATGTCTATACCGGTCGCGGTAAAGACGAAACGCAACTTAAAAACTATAGCGGCGAAGTTGTGTTCTTTCCGCCAGAGAAACTAAACGAGAAACTGCTTGGTGTTACAAACGGCGAAAAGGGCGTTACTGTAAAAATAAGAAAAGAAGTAAAAGAAAGTAAAACAAATAAAGTTTTTACGGTTTACGAAGTAACGAAAGTAAGCGGCGGGACTGTCCCGCTTACTTCATTAGAAAAAAGACTTGTCGAATCCGCGGTTGAACTTATCAAAGACGGTGATGTTAAACAAGTAACAGAAAAGATGTTTATCAGTGGCGCAACTGTTCCGCCTTATAATTGTACTGTCGAACGGGCTAAAGAGATTTACGGATTAGTTCCGGAATTTAAATAAGGTGGTTATTTGGACTATTTCGACCAGTTTAGAAAAAGTGGAAAACCAATAAGGATTTGGATGTTTACACTTATAGAATATAATGAAAACGGTGCAACTATATTAAAATCATTTAATAAACCGGCGAAAGAATCTATTAAAACTCCTAAAAAAGAAAAAAACGGAATTAAAAAGATAAATACTGAAATAGAAACAGGAGGCGAGTTATTTGACTGAATTTCTATGTCATACGGATGCAATAAGCGCATTTAATCAGGAAGTTTATAACGGTCTTATAACTGCTTCTGATTTAAATAGCCAGAAAAAGTGTATTAAAATCAAAGACGAAAAGTATTACGGTTACTTTTTTAAAGTCGGGTTGGAAACTTATTTTCTACCGCACGAAAATATAGTCCATCTTCCTTTTAAAGTAATAGATAAATACGAAGTGGATTATAAAGGAGAAGTGTTTTATGTAGTATCGAAATTACAGCCGATTAATATACCGGCATTAAAAGCGATGACGTTTAGAGATTTAGTCGATACAATCGCGGATTTCAAGCACACGAATCCAACCGGATTTTTGCTTTATAAAATAATTTCAATAGTGGCTTATATAGACAGAATAAATTACAGAGTTATAACGCCGGCTGGGTTCGGTAAAGATTCTATTGTAAATATCTTAAGCGGGTTAGTTGGAAATACGACTAATTTATACGGCGCAACTTTCGCTAAACTCGAATACGTACTTAAAAATAAATTCATTTTACTAAACGAAATGGGTAACTTAAAAGCCGACGATATGATTAATATGCAGCAGTTTCTACTTGCAACCGGCGCGATGTTCAATACTTATACAAAACGGTCGAGAGCGTCTAAAGAAATGTCAACCTTAGAAGAATACGATATTAGTAAAACGAGTATCGGGATAGTCTATAACCCGCCCAGTTATTATATCGCTAAAGACCAGAAGTTCTTTGATGTAATGTTTACCGAAGCTGTTATAAACAGATTTATACCTTTTTATTTCGATGGGAAGATTACAACAAACTTTGAAGATTATTTCGACGTAACTAAAATGGTAAAAGATAATATGTTTACTTATAAAAAGATTATATCTACTTTAAACTACTTTAGAGAAAACCATCCAACCCCGACTTACGGTATTGATGTCGAGTTCGGTGTTAATCTAAAAAGATACGAACGGAGTTTCAATACTATTTTATTATACATAGGCGAATACGCAAATGATAAAGAAGAATTCGAAAAGCTCGCGATGGAACTATTGGATTCTTATAATAAATACACGGTGATGTTATAGAATTAACTAAAATTTATACTAAAAACAACTATGAAATTAAAGTAACGCTTAAAAATAAGTTTACTAGAAACGGTAAAATAAGTAATTTTATTGAAATTGATAAAATTATAGACGAATTTGAATTAAACGGTACTATAGAACAGATTTCAGTTAAATTATTCAGGAAGATTAAAATAGTTACGCCGCTTATTTGCAATATTAATATTAAAAAAGATTGTTTAATAGTGGATTATAAAGGAAACGAATTAACTGAAATAAAAATCGGGTGATTGAAAATACACAATTATAGAAAAATAAAGGGGGTTATTATGTCAACTACCCCCCAACAAATTGGGGGTTTCCTGGAGGGGATATTATGAGTATGGCAGTAGTAGTCGGCGGTATGGGGTTTATAGGAAGCAACCTTGCAACTAAATTAGATAAACCGATAATTTTAGACGACGGCAGTAACTCTGATTTTAAAAACAAACCGGACGAAAATATCTATAAAGCAACCGCTGGTAGTCTCGGAACGCTTATGGACGCTTTCGGTAAAAAACCGGATGTTGTCTATCATTTAGGAATGCCTAGCAGTTCGCCGATGTACTCTAATAGAGAATTAGTAGGTAAGACTATAAACGAATTTCTGGAGATAATGGAATACGCCCGGAAAACAGGTGTAAAGGTAGTTTACGCTTCTAGTTCTTCTGTTTATAACGGCGGTAAAATACCGTCAACTGAATTCGATAGAATTATACCGACAGATTTTTATACAGAAACCAGATATGCAATAGACAGATTAGCTACACTTTATAACGGTCTTTACGGCGTTAAAGTAATCGGGCTTAGATTGTTTTCAGTTTACGGAAACGATAAATGTAAAGGAAAATACGCTAATTTAATTACGCAAATGACAGAATCGAAAAAGAATAAAGAAACGTTTGAATTATGGTGTTCTGAAACAACGAGAGACTTTATACACGTAGATGATGTTACGGATGCGTTTATACTAGCCGGTAAAAGCGAACTAGAGTTCGGATTGTTCAATGTCGGTACTGGAATAGATACGAGTTTAATAGAAGTCGCAGATAAAATAGGCGTTAATATTAAAATTTTAAATAAATATCCAGTTAATTACGTAAAGAGAACACTCGCGAATATGGATTGGACCAATAAAAACCTTAAATTTAAAACTAAAGTTAAACTAAACGATTATCTAAAAGATGAATAAGTAAAACGACAACAGAAGAACACTTAACAACAGATAAAAACAACATCAGTAACAACACAACACTATAAATTGTGTTGTATGTTGTCAATACCTATATTAAAACAAAGAATTAGTCAAAAGTGTTAAATTATGCGGGCTGAACTTTCTAATTTTCGGAAAGAAAACTACAAAAATTGTACTAATTGTAATAATTATATTCCAATAGAATCAAAAATATGTAAATATTGTGGGCGGTTAAATGGAATTAAACAAAATTAAATGGTATAAATATAAAATCGAACAGCTCGAAGAAGAAGTTGATTGGCTTAAAGAAGAAATAAATAACGGAGATAGAACCATAATAGAACTATTTCTATTCCTTTGTTTATTTTTATTGGTTATAATAATTGAATTTTTTATAATTTTATGGTGATAATATAAAATGGTTAATAGTTCTAATATTTATTTTAATGTTAATTTGTATTTTAATTTATTTTAGTTTTAATGATTTAAACAGTTGCGAAAACGATTATTAGGGTGATGAAATGGATATTAAAGACATAAACGGAATCGGCGAAATTACGTTAACTAAACTTGCAGACGCCGGGATAGTAGATTTAATGAGTCTTGCTTGTACTTCTATTAAAGAACTGTCGCAGAAAACCGGGTTAAGCGAATCTAAAGCGAGGAAACTAAGTTTAGACGCACGGAAATTATTAGACTTAGGTTTTATTAACGGCGAAAAGATTTGGGACGAACGGAATAAAGTTAAACATATTACAACCGGTATGAAATCGTTCGATAAAATGCTCGGTGGAAAAGGTATAGAAACCGGCGCTATTACACAAGTATACTCTAAATTCGGAATGGGTAAAACTAATATAGCGATGCTGTTGGCTGTAACCGCGCAATTAGAAGAACCGAAAGGCGTTATTTATATCGATAGCGAATCGGGGTTTAGACCGAACAGAATCGAGGATTTCGCAAAGGGGTTTGGAGTAAAAGAACCGCTTAAAAACATACATTACGCTAAAGCGCATAATTTCGAGAACCAAGTATTATTAGTAGAAGAAGCAGAAAAACTGATTGCAAATGGTTGTATTAAATTACTTATACTGGATAGTTTAACTTCGCATATCAGAGGCGAGTATTCTGGCGGTATGGGTATGTTAGCAGAACGGCAACAGAAATTAAATAAACATTTACACCAATTACTTAAAATATGCGATTTATATAATGTTGCTGTTTTCGTAACTAACCAGGTTATCTCATCTCCCGGTCAGTTCTTTGGCGACTCGACGCTGCCAACTGGCGGTAATATAGTCGCGCATTTGAGTACGTTTATAATATATTTAAGACCGGGAAAAGCCGGGTCTGTTGTTGCAAAGTTAATGGACTCGCCTGACCTACCTAACAGCCAGTGCAATTATAACATTGGAAAAAACAAATTTGAAGAGATAATCGAAAAACCAAAAAAAGAAGAAAAAGTGGATTAATGGATATAGATTTAACAAAAATTAAAGAAACTCTTGGCGATTCGCTTGAAGTCTACGAAATTGAATTAGTGAACCATAAAAATCCGGATTATCAGGATTTGATTCTATTTAATAAAAACGGTAAAGATATCGGCGGTATAATAGTACACGATATTATCAATCTCGGGTTTACTATTAATTTTATACATATAGACCGCGAAACTGCGGAACAGTATATTTCTTTTAGGTGATTTTATAGAATTAAATAAAATTTATTTAGACGATTGTTTAAATATGGATAAATATATAAATGATAACAGTATCGATTGCTGTTTTAATTCGCCGCCTTATAATAATAACGTTAGTAATAAATGGTTCGGCGGTAATTCAATCGCGTACTCGGATAACAAAACAGAAGACGAATATAAAAAGTTTATTAATGACGTTTATAGTCTGGCAACTAAAAAATTAAAACCGACCGGTCATTTGTTTATAAATATCAAAAGCAGAATAAAAAACGGTGTTGTTCACCCGCCTTTTTGGTTATTGGATTTACCTTTTACAAAAAAAATTAAACTAAAAGGGATAATAATCTGGGTACTAACAGGTTCGTTCGACCCGGCTAAAAACAGGTATTTCAATAATTACGAATATATATTCCACTTTACTAAAACAGACGATTATTATTTCAACGAGTTAGACCAGAGTTCGATTTGGAATCTCGGACATACGATGTCGAAAGAAGAACGGACGTGTCATGTAGCTGCGTTTCCGATAAGAGTACCGGAAAAAGCGATATTAGCGTCGACTAAACCAAACGATTTAGTATTCGACCCGTTCAGCGGCTCTGGTTCGACTGCTATAGCTGCTAAAAAGAACGGTCGAAACTATATCGGGTTTGAAATATTAGAAGAATTTCATAAACTCGGATTGGAACGGCTTGAAAAAGTCAAACAAATCGAACCTAAAAATACGCTCGGAAGGTGGGTTAAGTCAACTACCACCGTTTGAAAACGGTGGTACCCTTGAGGGTTGGATAAGTTGGTGAGATTATGAAATGTCAATACGGATATTGTATACATTGTATATTAGAAGACCTCGGCGAATGCGACGGGATAGAAGAATCGTGATTTAATGTACTTAACCGAACAAATAGTCGACTATAACTATAATACAAGTAAAATAGTCGAATTTAGTAGAAAGTTCGGTAAAAAGATAATGAAAATAATCGATTTCAAACCGTACTTCTTTGTATTAGAACAAGAATCTGAACTCGCTAAAAAGTTCGGTAAAGTCGAATTCGGGTTCGTTAGTGTCGATAACGAAAAAATAGTTAAACTAAGTTTAGATAAAAGCGGCGACGTACCTACTATCAGAACTAATTTTACAAAAACGTTCGAATCAAAGATACCGCTAACAAGAAGATATATAATAGATAAAATAGGCAGAATAGAACCGTACCAACTTAAAACAGGTTATTTCGATATCGAAACAGATGACGATACGTTTCCGGATATAGTAGAAGCAGATAAACGGATATTATGTAAAACGGTTATAGTCGATAATAAAGTCACTACTTGGATTTGGAGACCGGATTTAAGTGTTGGAATAGAAGAACGCGTTTTTAAAGGCAAAATCGACTATAAAGGAATAATAAGAACGTTCAGTTCCGAAAAAGATATGCTAAACGATTTTATTACTTTCATCCAAAATTCAGAATTAGACGTTTTAACTGCGTACGCTGGTAACAATTTCGATTTCCCGTATACTATCAATAGAATGAACAGACTTGGACTGGATTATAAAAGAATGTCGCCTCTTAATTCCGTCTATGTCGATAAGTTCAATAATGCTACTGTTAAAGGCATTATCTTATTCGATTTACTAGAAGGATATAAAAAAGTAAGATACGATAAAGCTGATATTTATACATTAGACGCAATTTCGAAAGAAGAGAATATTACAAATAAACTAAATAGAACAGATAAAATCAGAACGCTTTGGGAAACTGATTTAAATAGTTTAATCGAATATAACGTAATTGACGTAATCAGTATAAAAGAACTAGACGAAAAAAGGAATATAATCAACCATTTTAATACGATTAGATGTATAGGATGCTGTAATTTAAATGACGCTTATAATGTTTCTTTTGTTTTAGAAAGTATGTTACTTAATAAAAATAGTAATATTAAATTCCCGACCAGAGAAAAAGTTAAAGAAGATAAAATGGTCGGTGCGTTTGTACTCGAACCGATAGTCGGCGTGCATCAGCTTATACCGGTTTACGATGTCGATTCGCTTTACCCGTCTATTATCAGAACGTTTAATATAGATTACACTTCTTTTTCGCCAGACGGCGATATTATAATCGGCGATAAAAGATTTAAAAGCACCCCAAGAGGTTTGATACCGCGGTTACTAGACGAAATCGTAGAAGAACGTAAATCAGCTAAAATTAAAATGAAAGAATATAATAAACTAGGCGATACTTTAAACGAACTTAAATACGACCAATTACAGAACGCATTAAAAATTTTAGCGAACGCAAGTTACGGTGTCCAGGCATTTCCTGGTTTTACGCTTTATAAAAAAGAAATTGCAGAAACTATACCGTTCATGGGTCAAATTGTAATTAAACATATAATTAAAACAGTTGAAAAATTATGAAAATCATCGGTGCAGATACAGATAGTTGCTTTATAGAATTAGAAAACGCTAATATATTTACAATAAAAGAAAAATCGTTCGAATTAGAAAATATAATAAACAATTCGTTCGACGAGTTCGTTAAAGAATTCGGGTTGAAAAAACATTGTTTCCACATTAAACTCGAAAAAATATGTAAATCTATTTTATTCGTACCGAAAAAAGGAAAAGAAGGGGTCGCTAAAAAGAGATACGCTTATATACCGCTTTGGCAGGACGGTAAAAGCGGTACTGATATAGTTTATTCCGGATTTCAAAATAAACGATGCGACAATAGTAAACTCGCTAAGAAAGTACAGAAGTTTATTATAAAACAAATACTCGAAGATAATAAAACTAACGTATTACCGATAGTTAAAATGATAGAAGCGGGTATAAAAGAAAATTGTTTCGATAATAACGAAATCGGAATACCGGGCGGATATAGCAGAAAGATAGACGAATATAAATCTGTTCCGATAAGCGTTAGAAGCGCGGAGAATAGTAATAAATTATTCGGAACTAATTTCAGTAAAGGCGATCGGTTCTTCTGGTGCTACGTAACTTCTGAAATCTATCCTGAAAACGTAATCGCGTTTGAAAAAGATATTCCAACCGGATTTAGTTTAGATACAGACGAAATGATCCGGCGAACGCTTTCCGGACCACTTGAAACGATATTCGAAGCGATTGGACTAAAATGGTCCGATTACTTTATTAAAATTAAAAAGAAAGTTAAAATAAAGGAGAAAACACAATGTTTACTAAAAGAATACGGAAAATGATTGACTATAAACTACCGAACGGCGACTATATTTTTAATTATAAACTAATAGGAACGGGTAATCTAATCGAATCACTTGACCTTGAAATCAATAAAATGAAATTAATCGAATCTAATTTCCCGAATATATTCAACTGGCGGTTCGACGGTAAGGATTTAGAATGTTACGCAATTATACCAACTTCACGAAATAAATATATTAAAACATTAACACGATTCGGAGGAATAAATAATTTCATATCTACACTTTCAAACCATCTTAAAAGAGCAAGCGGGACAAGCGGAATTAATAGGATAATCTACCCAAATATAACTGTGTTGGAATCCATAACGCCTTTTTGGGAAATCAATACGAAAACCGGTCTTTATTGCGTTCCAATAAACCCAACAGATGGTATCAACGATATTTTAAAAGAAAGCAGTAACCCAAGTATTAAAAATATCTATTTCAAAGAACTTGATTTGATTAAAATCACTTCTGAACTTACACCAGAAAATGGTTATAACCAATTAAGATATCAACCGGATAGATATCCAGATTGTATTGTTAATATAATGAATAAACCGACTAAAAGTCAAGTAGATTTAAATAACTTAATCAGATATTTTCTATCAGTACATTCTCTAATGGACACAAAAAAACTGTTTAATATAATTCTAACTGATAAAGAAAAGAGATATATGGAAACCTGTAAAGTTATTAAAAGAATTGACTATATTTTTAATAATTTAGAGAACGTCGGGTGTCCTAACTGTAATAATCTAAAAACAGATTGTAATAATTGCGGTAAATTTCATCCGCTACAGAGGTGTTAAAATGAGAGAAAAAGCGTTTAGTTTCGAGCAGAAGTATTTGTTTAATAAAAAAATAAAAGAAGACGGGTTTTGCGTAACTGAATTTATTAAAAACGACGAGATTATAAAGCCAACAGCGAAAGAAACTATTTTTATTACAACTAAATTCGGTAAATATCCGGTCGGAAGTTTAATGAAATTAGTTACTAGAATCGAAGATATGAAAAACTGTGTATTCGGTAAAATTATATTGAGTTTATTTAGAATTAAACTTTAGCTTCGTGTGCCGAGAAGCCTCCTTCCTGAAATCACCGCAGTGATTTAGGTCGTGGTAGTTCACTATCGGTATCCTTTTTAAATGAGTGGAGTTACCTATATGGTGGTTATATGAACCAACTTGAATTTTTCGAAGATTTATACGATAAAACCGGTACTGTCGCGACTGTAATAAACTCGTGTAATACGTTTAACGCAAAACGGGTTCCGTTTACAGAATATGATTTTAAAAAGAATACTATCGGCAGATACGTACTCGTTCAGGAAATCGCGACTGAACTGGATATACATAACAGTATAAACTTAGAAAAAGACTGGCAAGTTATTAATAAAACGGCAGTCGACTTCGTTAATAGTCGGTTCAATATACCCATTTATTTATTCGATTCCGGTAGAGGTATACATTTAAATATATTTACAAAAAATATAATCGAATATTCTGAAAAGAACGAAGTCAAACCGCGCGAGTTAGCTAAAGAAATATGGAAGTTACTTGGATTTAAATCAAGTAATACAGATAATTGTTTACTAAACAGACGGCAAAACAGCGTAATACGTGCAGAGGGCGGGTTTAATGTCAAGTCAAATAGCTTTAAATCGAATATACCAGGTTACTATAAACCAAAACAATTTTATAAAAAAGAAGAGATTGTTTATCCTGAAATAGAATTGTGGAACGTGCCTGTTTTATTATTGAAAAAAGGCGTACTTGAACTAAGAAAACGGGAATTGCTTAATAATATGACAACTGAAATACCAAATATTTCTGATATGAGTAATTTACCGTGCTTTAAAAATTTATTAACGATTCCAATACCGCCTACCGGTAAAACAACGAGAAACATTTTAGCGTCTATAATAGCTTTTATTTCACTTAAATCCGGCGATGAAAATACCGCTATTAAGAATATCGAAATTTACGAAAATAACTGTATTAAAATAGACCCTGAATTTCCGAGAGGTTCGCAACGAAACTGGATAAATACGATTAAACGAACCGGTTTGGATAACTGGAAATTCGATTGCGGGATGATTAAACATTACGAAAATATACTTAAAAATCTTGGAGTTGATATAACTCTTTGTAATAAATGTGAGGTATTGAAATGGAAGAAATAACTAGACACGGATTTTGTCCGCTTTGTAACGAAGACCGCGATATACTGATTGGTAAAGACGCGTTCTTTTGTCTGACTTGTAGCGGTAGTTTTACTAAAGAAGAGCAATTGGAAGGGCTTGATAATAAAATCAAAAAGGAGTCAGACGACCGATGATTTTTACTTTTTTGCTGGCACTAATATTAATCCCGATTTTGATTGCAATTGCTATTATGGAAACGGTATTTTGGATTCTACTTCTAATTAGTTTAATAATAGACTTTTTTTTAATCCCGTTTTACTTAATTAAATATTTAAGGTGAATAAATGAAAACAGTTTGCTGTTTACCGGACGTACATTTAACAGAAAAAGTACCGAAAGTATATCAATTAGTTAAAAAATTTATAAAAGATTATAAACCGGACGAAATAGTTCTACTTGGCGACTTTATGGACGTAGAAGCGCTTTCGCACTGGAACGAAGATAAAAGAAGAAAGATGGAAGGTAAAAGATACGAAAAGGAAATCGAAGCCGTTAATAAAGAACTCGACTTTTTAGAAAAATACACTAAAAAGATAACATATATTCTCGGAAATCACGAGCAGTGGAGCGAACAATATATAGATAAAAATCCGGAAATGGAAGGATTAATTGAAATACCGAAAATGCTGAAACTCAAAGAACGTAAAATCAAATGGTATAAAAATAATTCCCTTTATCAAATAGGGCATCTATACTTTACACATGGTTGTTATACAAACGAACATCATGCTAAGAGAATGTTACAAGCGTATGGTTGTAATGTGGTTTATTGCCATAGCCATAGATGGAATAGTTCGCAAATAGTTATGAAAATGCAGAAACCGTTAATAGCATATGGTCTTGGTTGCCTTTGTAATCATTCACCCGATTATCTGAAAGGGCGACCCGCTGCATGGATTAATCAGTTTGCGATAGTTGAATTCGACGATAACTGGTATTTCAATCTTTATCCGATTACAATTGTCCACAACAGATTTACGTTTAATAAAAAAACGTATAAATTCAGTAAAATCGACGGCATCAAGGAAATAATAGACGAAATCAAACTTTAGTGGTAACCGTAATAGAAAAGTATTTAAACCACTGGAGAGAATATAATGGTATGTCAATTTCGTAAATAATAACAGAAAAGTATTTAAAGTTCAGAAACTAATATAGTTATACTGATTCTCAGGTGATTTTATAGACATTATTAAAACTGTTGAAAATTTGATTGGAATAAAAGTAATAAAACCGGATTACGACAGTACAGATATGCTACTCCAGGTAACAGAATCGACTGAAGGTAAAATCGAAGATTGGGATAAGAATAAAATAGTAACTGTTCTCACTGATGAAATAAATATACCGAAAGAAGACGCTGAAAAGATAGCAAATACAGTCGAGAAAAAGGTAATGTCGTCTGGCGTTAAGAAAATAACAGTAAATCTAATAAGAGAACTCGTAAACTCGGAATTGTTTTCAAACGGATTTAATAAAAAACTAGCGAAACACGAAACTATTGGAATGTCTTTCTTCGACCTCGATAAATTAATACTTAATAAAAGCAAAGAAAATAGTAATGTATTTACAAATAATCCGGAAGCTGTTAATTTAGCTATCGCAGAGAATACACTGAAACAATACGCACTTAAAAAAATATTTTCAGAAGAAGTTTCTACAGCGCATCTAAACGGGACAATACATCTTCACGATATCGGATATCCCGTAAGGTTATATTGTAGTGCACATAGTATCGAATTTATTAAAAAATACGGGCTTGAACTTTCTAACCTTTCAACTGCATCTAAACCGGCTAAATACGCAAGTACGCTTACAGGTCATTTAAATACGTTTCTAGCTTCGATACAAGCTTATTACGCTGGTGCGTTAGGTTTACATTTTCTTAATATTTTCTATGCGCCTTTTTTAGTCGGAATGACAGAAAAGGAAATGAAACAGGAAGCGCAATATTTAATATATTCATGCAGTCAGAACGCATTTAGTCGTGGCGGACAAGTTCTTTTTATAGACTTCAATATCCATCTCGAAATCCCGGAATTTTTAAAAGACGTTGAAGCAATCGGTCCGGAAGGGAAATATACCGGTAAAACATATTCTGAATATGAAAAAGAAACGCAGAAATTCGCAAAAGCGTTAATGGAAGTATGGCTAGAAGGCGATAGAGACGGTAAACCGATGCCATTCCCGAAAATGGATTTGCATATTAACGATAATACTTTTAAAGATAAGAAACAATTGGAACTATTTAAATTAGCGTGTAATATCAGTTCAGAAAACGGATTGCCTTATTTTATTTTCGATAGAGATAGTACAACAGTCGCGGCTTGTTGCAGACTTCGGTCTAAAATAACAGACGAATATACACTAAAGCATCCTGAATATCTAAACTTTTGCGGGTTTCAAAATGTGAGTATAAACTTACCGCAGGCTTCTTATAAAGCTGGTAAAGGCAATATAGACGGCACAATTTCGGAAATATATAAAGCAATGAAACTTGCAGTAAAAGCGCATATCCAGAAAAAGAAATTCATTGAAAAACTAATGTCAACCCCGAATATGCCCCTTTGGGAACTCGGTAAAATATCGCGACTTGGTAAACCGTATGTAGAATTAGATAAAGCTACTTACATTATAGGTATAGTCGGATTAAACGATTGCGTTCATTATCTTACAGATAAAGAACTGCACGAATCAGACGAATCTTATAAAATAGGGTTACAAATTATATCGAGTATGTACCTTAAAACGAAAGAACTCGAAAAAGAAACAGGGTTGAAACTGAGTATCGAAGAATCGCCGGCAGAGAGTTGTTTTTCTGGTGAAACATTAATTAAAACTATAACTGGAGATTTTCCTATTAAAGATTTGGTTGGTAAAAAGATAGGTGTTTGGAGTTATAATGAAAAAACAAGAAAAATATGTATAAAAAATGCTTACAATATAAGAAAAACCAAAAATAATGCTGAAATTATAAGAATACACTTCGATAATAAAACTTATATAGATTGTACGCCAGAACATTTAATTGCATGTAAAACAACTCAACAATCAACTGGAAGTGTAATAAAATGGATACAAGCTAAAAATCTCGGAATCGGTAAAAGTGTTAAATCATTATATATAAAACCAAAAAAAATAGCTGAAAAATTAAAATGTACACAAGGAATTGTTCAAAGAAGACTAAAACATGAAAAATTGAATCATAAAATTATAAAAATAGAAAAACTTATAAAAAGAGAAAATGTATATAACATGGAAGTTGAAGGCACTGAATGCTTTTTCGCAGGTGATGGTATTTTAGTACATAATTGCGTACGTAGATTCGCTAAAATTGACTTGAAAAATTATCCTGAAGCGAAAGAAATAGTAAAAGGCGATAAAAAAAACGATGAAGTGTATTACGTTAATTCGACACATTTAGCGCCCGACGCACAGGTTGATATACTCGAAAGAATAGAAAAGCAATCTAAATTCAATCCTCTTATAGAATCTGGCGCAATTACGCACGTTTTCGTCGGCGAACAGAAACCCGACCCGGACGCTATCTTTTCGCTTATTAAAAAAACATGGGAAAATACGCAATGCGCACAGTTGACAATCTCGCCTGAATTTACTATCTGTAATACCTGTAAAAAACTAACCAGAGGCTATAAAAGTGAAAAACCTGTTTGCAGTTTTTGTAATAGCGAAGACGTTTACGGAATGAGTAGAGTCGTGGGTTACTTTTCTAAAATAGAGAATTGGAATAAATCGAAACAAGCTGAATTCAAAGACAGGCAAAGAGGAGATTATAAGGTGGGTTA
>Ga0180732_1001247_pt1 | contig 16435 bp, 21 predicted proteins | sample KR11_01MetaG_FD_148674 | JGI IMG/M metagenome (GOLD analysis project Ga0180732, IMG submission 148674) | Groundwater microbial communities from the Olkiluoto Island deep subsurface site, Finland - KR11_0.1 MetaG | ecosystem: Environmental > Aquatic > Deep subsurface > Groundwater | place...
AGTTATTGTGCGAATTGAACCCTTGACATCTTTACATAATTCGTTTCTCAGAAAAATGTCAAGGGTCAAATTCAGCCAACAACTTAGCTTCACTACCGTCCGCTAAGTTGTGGCTTCATTTGATTAACAATATCCAGATACCAATTATACAGGCCTTATCCTATTATGGCAAGGCTTATCTGTATTAGATGATCCGCCTGAAACTTCCTTTATTGGAATCAGGATAATTGCGCCCTGGTCAGCTCACGCAGACGGATAAAATCATGCGCAAGTAAATTAGAGGTATCTATGGGGGCAAGCACTCTTATGACGCAGGAGATTTTGGTCGTGAATCGCCAACTTCCTTTGGGAATGGCATTTTTGGTTCCTTTAATCATAATGGGTAAAATAGGCACCTTCTCCTTTATGGCCAGCTTAAATGCCCCGTTCTGGAATGTGCCCATTTCGTGATTATTAGTTCTCGTTCCTTCCGGAAAGAATACAACTGACACGCCGTTACGAAGCCATTCACCGGCTTCTCTATATACCCTTTTGACGCTTGAAAAATCTCTCCGCCGAAGCCGTATATGCCTGGCAAGCATCATATTCCATCCGAGAACCGGAATTTTAAAAAGGCTATCTTTTGCGACCCACTTAAACTGCATCTTTGTCTTATACATTAATACAATATCGGCTAGGCTCTGGTGATTTGACGCGATCACATATACCTTATGACGGTCGATGTTCTCAAGGCCGCTGACTTTTACTTCCCAATAAGGATTTAAGGCGGTCACTGCATTAGCCCACCAGAAACACTGGGCGTGCACAATCTTGCGTTTTCTGTCAAAGGGATAGAGGATTATCGAAAGAAATGCCATGACAAGAAATAATAACACGGTCAGGGTAATTCCCACAACCCAGATGATCACCGACTGTATTGCTTGTTTCATATTTACGCCCTATCGCCTTGCTATCCCTTTAATCCCCGGTTTCCCGCACGCGAGCCCGCAGGAACTTCTTTGCGGCATGACGCCGTTTTGATTCCAGGATCTTTAATTTTGCCCGGCGAGACCTTCTGCGTTTCTGACGGCGGATCTTCTCGATACGCTTTTGTTCTTCAGAAAGTTTTCCCAGAATAGCACACTCAATCTTCTCAAGCAGGATCTTCCGGGCGCGATACCGATTCTGAGCCTGGGAGCGCTCCTCCTGGCATTTGACTTCAATCCCCGTAAGGAGATGACGCAGGTATACGCAGGTGGAAACTTTATTGACATTCTGCCCCCCTGGCCCCTGCGCGCGGATGAATCTCTCGACAATATCCTCTTCGCGTACGCCCAAGCGCACCATCATCTCCCGCAGCGCCTTTTCTTTCTCTAACCCAACCATCAAATTAATCCTCCCAACGGAATTACCGGATAAACATTTAATTTCAGCTTCATCTTGTATAGCCACCCGGTTTTCTGCGGCTTTCAATCCGGGATTGGCGCGGACGCGGACGCTTCTTACTTTTGCGCCATGGCTTAGACTCTCCTGCGGGTTTCTTCCACGGCTTAGGTTCTTCTCCAGATTTTCTCCACGTCCTAATCTCTCCACCGGTTTTCTCCCAAGGCTTAGACTCGCCTTCGGCTTTCTTCCAAGGCTTTGGCTGATCTCCCCTTTTGCGCCACCGCATAGGATTGTCTTGGCTCCTGCGCCGTGGTTTAGTATCTTCCATTCCAGTTAAACCATGCTGCTTCATATAGCTACGCGAGCGCCTGCCGCCTTTATATCTCCCCGGCTGTCCAGAAAGACGCACTCGCCCATCCTTTAAGGCGGGGTGCTGCCCAGAAGGGCGCACTCGCCCATCCTTTAAGGCGGGGTGCTTATTAAAAACCGGACTAAACCAGGCTTTTTTCTGCTCTGTCTCTTCCCGGGGAGAATGCTGTTCGGCTTTAGCCTCAACCTTCGGCTGCCTCTTCTCCTTTACCCCGTTAGAAATTTTGTTCTTTTCCCTGATAGATTCGGTATTTCTAACGGGGTTTAATTCACTTGCCTCTTGAGCTTCTACTTTGGCTTTGGCTATAGCCCCGCCCACGGCGGGGTGGCCTTTGGCTTTGGCTAGAGCCCCGCCCACGGCGGGGTGGTCTTTAGGGCGCGCCGGATTAACGTTAAGAAGCCGGCCCATGAATTCCTTGCTGTTAAGAGCGGCTATCGCAGCGAGCGCCTGCTGCTCATCAGGCATCTGGACAAAACCAAACCCTCTTGACTTAGACGCCTTTTTCTGTTTCTCCATCACGATCATCGCGGAAGCGACATTCCCAAAACCTTCAAAGAGCTTCTTTACATCCGCAACGGTCGAGTCAAACGATAAATTACCCACAAAAATATTAATCTTAATCTCCTCTATCCTTATTTATTAGGCTGTCACGAAAATCGTTCCAGCCTATGATTCCACAGATTATGAATAGATTACGCAGATTCTTCCGTCGAAGTTTTTAATCTGTGCAATCTGTTTTTTAATCAGTGTAATCAAGGGCGGCACTTTTGTGACGCCCTATTTATTTATCCCCACTCCAACTAATCTATCTAGTTTTTTTCTTTATTTTTCTTTTTGATTTAACGTGGTAACATAATACGTCTGCAAACGGCGATAATTTCCCGTCTTCATATGGAAATTCTTTACAGTGAGCCGGCTTAAAATTATAATCAACTTTGTGAATAGCGCATAGCCCTTTGGGGGTGAGGAAAGAACAGTGGTTATCTTCATAGCTCGTTCCAACTTTATAACCGGAAGGAAAACTTTTATCCTTCTCAAGATGATAAAAGTCTCCTTTTAAACCAAGGGATAATATTTTTTTAGCTTCTTCCAAATCTACCCATGCCCCAAAATCACAACAAGAATTTTTCTGCCTGCATTTCAAACAATCAATCATTTTCATCCCTTACCCCTCTTCTCCGCACTTTATCCAGACCAACGTTCTCTACTATGTTATTATACCCTTATACAACCGTGTTCCAATTAGATTTTGACGCATGGCCAGATAAAAAACCATGACAGCTTTACGCTATCATGGTTTTAAACCTCTGCGTATCTACTGCAAATAAGAAGGCTACAAAATCTCTTCTTTTAACGACCTTCGTTCTTGCGCTTTGAATAGCAATCCTTGCAGTATATCGGACGGTCATTTCTGGGCTTAAAAGGGACCTCGCATTCTTTCTTGCATTCTGCGCAAATCGCCTTGTGCATCTCTCGTGGTCCCCCGCCATATCCACCGCCACCACCTTGTTGGTATCCCATGTTACCTCCTTAATTTGCCCTCTACTTTATGGCTGCAAATTAATCCCGCAGCTTGCCGGGAAAATGTCGTATGAGATTTTCCCGGCGTTTAAGCAAGGGGTAAGTTATATTCCTTTAGCTTTGGCAAACCCCGTTAGAGAAATTCGTTCTCTAACGGGGTAAAGATTTTAGTCCCTGAGTTTATGATTATATGACTTTCATAGAGGAATTTCAAGCATTTTTTTATACTACAGTGATGTCCTCATGCGCAGCCTGCTCTGAATCCGCCGCAGAAGGCGGCGCACTCGGCATTCCGATAAGCCGAGGTGCCTCCGCAGAAGCGGCGCACTTGCCATCCGATAAGGCAAGGCGCTCTTTGGCCTCTATGTTTTTTTTATCCAGCTTGCTTTTTATCTTTTCTTCTCTTTTCTTTTTCTTTGCCAATTCTTTCTGATACTTTTTAAATGAATAATTTTCTCTTACCAACATATCCTCCTTTAATAATTCTCTGCCAGGGCTTCATAAAATGATTGCGGGTGTTTGCACGCAGGGCATTCTTTCGGTGCCTCCTCCCCCTCAACCACATAGCCGCAGTTGATGCAATGCCATTTTATTACTGTTTTTTTCTTAAACACTTCACCATTAAGAATGTTATTAATCAATTTCCTGTATCTTGATTCATGAAACTTCTCCACCTTACCAATCTGCTCGAAAGAACGCGCAACTTCCGCGAATCCTTCATCGTGCGCTGTTTTTGAGGAATCCTGATAAAGCGTAGTCCACTCCAGATTTTCTCCGGCAGCTGCTTCCTGGAGGTTGGTTTTTGTGTCCTTAATCATCCCCGCAGGATAGCTTGCGGTTATCTCTGTATCCCCGCCTTCTAAATACTTGAAAAACACCTTGGCGTGCTCCTTTTCGTTTTCCGCCGTCTCAATAAAAATATTCGCAATCTGTTCGTAGCCTTCTTTCCTGGCCGCGCTGGCAAAATAGGTATATCTGTTCCTTGCCTGAGATTCACCGGCAAAAGCTACCAATAGATTTTTTTCTGTCTTTGAACCTTTGATTGGCTTACCCATTTGTGCATCCTCCTTATCCTTCGATTTTCTCCATCGGTTGTTTACAGCAGACTAACTCTCCCCCGCCTACTTTCGTTACCACTACTTCATTTCCGCATACGTTACAGCGGTATTTTTCCCCTATTTTTTCGACTCCCATGCTTACCTCCTCTTTTTTATCTCTTCTCTATCAGATACTTTGAGAAACGTTCATACCGACAGGAAATAAGCTCGACCGCTACATCTACGGCACCCTATCTCACCTCTTACGCTGCTTTTATTTTACCTTTTTATTTAAAATTTCTTTGCATTTTAAACATACTATTAATCTTGTTCTTACTTCATTTATAATCGTAAATATTGCTACCAAATAATTATGTGATAATTTCTCTCCGCATCTCATACAGCTATTCATTTTAATTACTCCTTATTTTACCCCTTACAAACTCACAACTCGTAACTAATTTTCCGACACTTTGTAACGTAAGCAATAATTTCTTTATCTCTTCGCTACGAAATAAATTTATGCTAAAGAAGCCCGATGGGACAAGATGTTCGCCCAGGTAAGCATAGATTCAGCCCAATCGGCGTCCATACGGACATCGCGGGAAAGACGCTGGAAGTCATTCTTGAACCATTCATAGGTAGGTAGGAAACGGCTTGATTTCGGGGCAGATTCCAGGGCCTTGAGATATTCTTTGGTCTGGGCTAAAAACTGTTCCACTCGCGCCTTGCGGCTTTCCATGGCGAAGCGGCATAAGCGGCCTAAATTTACGGCAATATTTAAAGTTATTTCCCGGGCGTCCATTCAATTAATCCTTTAATAAAGATTCAATTACCGTAGCAACTTTTTTACGTATTTCTTCATCCAATATTTCACGGCTTCTATTCTGCATCGGCCTTAAATTAATCAGAGATTCAAAATCCATTTCCCCGGTTTCCAAATCTAAACCCGCTCCCCATAAATCTTCCTGGAGGCTTCCGTTTTCCAAAAGAAGCCGTTCGCCGTCTACATGCTTTTCTCCGCCCGCAGCTAGGATTTTACGCCGGACATCAACTACAACTTTTATGTAGCCCTTTAAATCTTCAGCTATCTTCTTTAGGGTTTGCGAATCGATTTTGGCACGGACGATTAATAACATTTTCGGTATATTATAGCATAAAATTAAAAATGTAGCCTAAATTATCTGCTATTTCTTTATTCTTGAGGAAACGTAAGAAACAAGCAGAAAGTTAGGAAAGAAGCGAACTGCAATTTCTAGGGGGCGAAAAGTCATATCATACTTATAGCGCATCATAACCTATTTGACTGCGGCCCCATTTATAAACAAGGCCGGTTTATCGGCATCAAGAGTAACAGGAACCCCTAAAGGAAGAGTGATATTAATATCTCCGGGCTTTCTGTGGCCGGAGGGAAAACCGTATATAATCGGGACATCGATGTCTTTAAGGCTATCGTCCATTATATCCTCAATGGTATATTTGTTCCCTGAATCATCAACGCAATCGACCATCCTGCCGAAAACTATCCCCTTCACCTTTTTAAACTTACCCGCAAGCTTCAGATGCATAATACAGTTATCTATGACTTCCAAATCCTCTCCGATATCTTCGATAAAAAGAATCTTATTTTGGGTATCGATATCATAAGGAGTGCCTATCGCGCTTATAACCATAGACAGGTTCCCTCCGATTAAAACGCCGCTTGCCTTACCAGGCCTAAGCGTCTTAAGGGAAGCGCACTGTATTTCCCCTATGGGTTCAGGTTGGGTAATTGCGCGCAGTAGGTAATCCCGGCTGATAGAATTCATCCCCGGACGCATCTCACCCGAAACCACCGGACCGTGAAAGACAACCATCCGCGCTGTCTTGTATAAATAGTAAAGGAGAATGGTGATATCGCTGTAGCCGATAAAAATCTTAGGATTATTCCTGATAATCTCTTTATCCAGATACGGTATGGTCCTGATCGAACCGTAACCCGCCTTGGCGCAGAATATCGCCTTAACTTCTTTATCGGCAAACATACGATTAATCTGCGCTGCCCGTTCTTTGTCGTAACCTGCCATAGACCAGTAGTTACTGAATATCGTATTTTCATATTTTACCCGAAAGCCCATTCCCTTAAGCTGTTCCACCCCTCTTCTGAAATTATCGGCGTCAAAGGACCAGGCAGGAGCAACAATGCCGACGGTATCGCCTCGACGCAGGCGCCTGGGCCTTGTGGGTTTAAATTTATACATTCTCATCTCTTACCTTAATCTTGGGAAACCAGATAGCCCTGTGGCCTAAGGTGAACCTTTCCCTTATATACTGGAAGGCCTTCTCCACCATCCTCTCGGCTATCTGGGCTATCAACTCATCAGGGACACCGTCTTTGTATTTAGACTGGGGGCTGATCGCACACTGGTCATTCATGTAATCTATAGTCACGAACTTCCCGTCTTTTTTACTAAGAGCGATTTCACAGGAAAACCAGTCTATGCGCGTGATCCTGGCAATCTCTGTGGTAATCCGGATAAGGGGCAGGAGTTTATATTCATCCGTTTCCTTAAGCGTAACATGCCGGTAAACGTGGGTAACAGGATTCCACCAGCAGGGAAAGATTTCTCCGAATAAATGAAAGACCCGAAACCACGCCGGCTCTGAGTTTAATTCCGCGGGTTCAATGAATTCCTGTAATAAAAAATTATCCCCTTTATTCAGCTGGCGGGCCTCTGCTATCTCTTTAAGGGTGACTTTATGCCTGATGATTTTCACGCCCTTCTGGCCATAGCCCAGGGCAGGTTTTATTACAAAGGGAAACCCGAGGCCCTCTTTCTCCTCATCTGTAAGACGGCGCGTCGGTTCCCAGTTTCTCACCAGGACCGTATAAGGAACGGGTACCTTTGCCATCGCTAAATCAAAGTGGGTTATGGATTTATCCGCAGCTGCCTTTACATCATCCGGGTCAGCCACAATCCTTGTCTTCGAATCTTTCAGAGAATAGGCAAATTTTGTAAAATTGTCTTTGGGGTCAAATGTCTCGGAAGCCATATCCAGGTAGAACTTCAATCTGAATTCGCCCTTTTTTATCTTACTGCTTAAGGTATCTATGGAGGTTTCATCGATAAAAATGAATTTTAACCTGCGCGCCTCGCATTCTGACTTAAGAATGCTTACGAAAAACTCGTTTTCCTCTCCTGCTACCGGCCAACCTATGCCAAAATCAAAAGTTTCCATATCGCATCACCTCAAAATTTATTATATCACAATTATGCCGGTTACAAATAAAAACCTTCGGATTTTGGTTATTTTGGCTATAAAACGCCTCTACCTAACCCTTGAGGCGGATAGAAACCAGGATGACGTGAGCGATTTTGAGGGAGTTGGAGTTGAGGGTCCCTCTCGTACCTTGGCATAAAGGATTGCCAAGTACGCCCCTTCTGGGGCGTATGAGCCGAGGAGAAACCTCTTATTCGTCCTCTCTAAAGATGTGGATAATTACTGCCTTACTGGAGAAAAAATCTTACTGATAGCATCCTCCTTGGCATAACATATTAATTCATCGCCTACCTTAAGAACAATATCGCCATGCGGCGCCCCGATGAATTCTATTTCTCTGCCGCTCTTGCGATAAATAGCCAAAATAAGCACTTCTCCCAATTGCGGCTTTAGGTCTTTTATCGGCTTCTCACTGCAAGGATTATCCTTCTTTACAGTAATCTTTGCTATGGCATAGCCTTCTCCTAAGCCAAATAGCTGCTCGTAATCATAGATACGCAAGGTCGTCAATTTTTCAAGGGCCTTGGTAATGATAACCTTCATTACATTGTAAATATATTTTGAGCGGGCAAAAAGAAATATACACAGAAGCCCTAACAATAATACCTCGCCTCTGGCAAGAGCACTCTTGCCTGTTTGTCCTACAAATGCCAACACGAGCGTTGCAATAGCGGTAGTCACTCCCGCGCTCCCCAAAAGAATAAGGATTCTGATAATGCGTCTGCGCACAGGATGCGTAACAATAGCCTCGGACTCAACAGTAGTAAACCCTACTCCCGAGAACGCTGACTGCGCCTGGAAAGAGGCTATCTCGGAAGATATCCCAGTAAGCTCTAAGGCAATAGCGCCTATTCTCACTACAATAATTGATAGCACAATGATTATTAATAAACTAAATAAGGCAATCATTTCTTACTCCCTCCTACGGCTCAACAATCTACAAATCTTAGGAATCTCAATGCGTTTATGCTTAGCTACTTCATGGATTATTACCTTATCCCGCCTATATTATAGCAAGCCTTGCCAAAAGGTAAGACGTGGTGGATTCTGCTCCCTGATTCAAATTGATATGCCCCTCTCCTACCCCGTCATAACATCCGCCTGTGGCCCTGTCGTAAACAACCTGTTTCAGGCTGTTATCGCCTAAAAACCAGTTAAAAGCCTCATGCATAAGTTTTTTATAAGAATCCTTTCCGGTTATTGAATGCGCCGTAGCCAGAGCGTAAACCATCGCCGACACATCTTCCGGCTGCTGGTCAAAATAGCGGCGCTCTCCGGTCTTATGATGCCAGCCATCCTGGCCTATCGGGGCGTATATCCCGTTAACAAAAGTATGCCCTACCAGAAAATCCAGCGTCTTGATGCCCATCTCCAGGAAGTCGCTATTGCCGGTATGCTTATGCCCCAAGAGAAGAGCCTCCGACAGAACAGCGTTGGAGTAAGTCAGATAATTTTCAAACCACTGCCAATCTTCGGAAGAGACCCCCCGATACAGAGATATCAGCCTATCGCAGTGAGTGATTACAAGCTTCTCTAGATCCTTGCCGGAGATCTCTTTCATTTTTTTTAAAAGGAGGGAGAATCCCTTTATGTGGAAAGCTACTGACCGGGGGGATTCAAACATGCTGTATTTTTCCATCACTTTCTTTATTAAAGAAAGTGCCTTATTCCTTATGCTTTCCGGAAGGGAATCGGATGCAGCAGCAACCGCCAGCGCCCAGAAAGCCCGGCCGTTAGCGTCGTCAAGATTTTCATTTTTGTTAAGCTCGAAATCTATCGTCCTGTCTGATTTTACGTAATTATGAAAAACCCCTTCCTTGTCCAGGACAAACTCGATGAAACGTAAATATATCTCTGTGCGTTTTAAGAGTTCGCTCTTCTGTTTATCCGGATAAGCTGTCTTAAAGGCCCTGCCCAGCTCCTCATAGCATAAACATGTAACTATCAGGGCGCGCGCATTATCATCGAGCGTATAACCCGATGAGATATCCGGCAAAGAGAGCCTGGAAAACTGTATGAACCCAAAGTTATCTGTCAGGCGAAAAATGTGACTAAGGTTAATGCGGGGAATTTTTTTTTGTTCGCTTACTTCGGCGATATCGCGGGAATATTTTGAGAATAATTTTGAATACTCAAGGGCGACATTCTCCCAGGTCATATTGCGGGTCCTAAAATACGCATTCTTTCCCAGCTGCTCTCTTAAGGAAGAATCTTTCAAAAGCCTCATGATGGCTTCGGCATAAGAACCGGAATCCCTAAAGTTAACTAATATCCCTGCCTCCGGGGTGATGATTTCCTTGGCCTGCGCGAAGGAAGTGGAGATTACCGGCCTCCCCGAACCCAGCGCATAAGAAAGCGTCCCCGAAACAGCCTGATTTGGATTAAGAGAAGTTGAGATATAGATATCCATAGCCCGCAAAAACTGAAGGAGTTTCTCCAGAGAAACATACTCATTATAAAAGTTCACGTGGGAAGAAAGTTTAAAGTCGTGCACCTTTTGAATCAGGAGATTACGGTAGCTTTCCCCTTCTTCCTTCAGGACATTCGGATGAGTAACCCCCAGAATTATATACATAAGATCCGGATAGACCTTAACGACCTCGGGCAGCGCCTCTATGACATACTCCAGCCCCTTACCCCTATTTAGCAGTCCGAATGTCAGAAGGTTTACTTTTTTGGAAAAACCTAAAGCGGACTTGGGCTTTACGCTGGAGCTATAAGGCATAGAATGGATGCCGTGAGGTATCACCGAGATTTTTTCTTCAGCTACTCCATATTCTCTAATAAGTATTTCCCTTGAGAGATTAGTCATCACCGTTAAGCCGCTTGCTTTTTCGGCTATCGAACGGACTATATCGTAAAGTTCTTTGTCCGGGGCAGGCAGGACGCTGTGAAAAGTCACAATCGACGGCTTCTTGAGCGCCCCTAAAAATGAAAGGATATGCGCACCGTATTTGCCTGCGAAGATGCCGAATTCATGCTGGATATTGACGAGCTTGACATCAACCATTGCGTTGATATTTTCAGCAGTCTTAATGTATTCCTGCTGGGAATACTGGTCTATCTGAAATATGACTTTTCTCGGGTAATGGTAACGCGATATATCGTCTATATTGACCGCGGCTACCCTGGACTCGATGGCGGGTTCAAGCAAATCATCCATTGCCGCCGTAAGGTCTGCGGTAAAAGTAGCTATGCCGCACTCCCTGGGAGGAAATGTCGAGACATAGACGATCTTGATTGCTTCTTTCATCTGGGCACTATGTTTCTCTTGAGCTCTTTCAAGAGCTCCTCCATATCCACGGATTTCGCCGCGATGCGTTTGTCTGCCGCGCCATAATAAATATAGAGCCTGCCGTCTTTTATCACGGTACCCGTAGGAAAGACTACGTTGTTGACATCGCCCTTTTTCTCCCATTGCTGGCTCGGAGAAAACAAGGGTTTCTTCATACGCGCGATTACTTTTGTAGGATCATCCAGATCAAACAGCGCAGCTGCGCCATGGTAAATCCTGCCTACGCGGGAGGCCTCGACCGCGTGATAAATCAGAAGCCAACCATCTTCTGTCTCAATGGGCGGACACCCGCCGCCGATATTACGGCTCTCAAACCTGTATTCGGGATCAAGCATCACATATCGGCCCAAGTCTTTAAGATGCGCCCTCCAATAGTCGTCGGTGAGTTCTTTAAAATCATCAAAATAGATCACCTGTATCCCGGGCAGCACCCGGTGGACGAGGGCGAATTTGTTATTTATTTTTTTCGGGAAGATAAACGCATCTTTTTCCCAAAGCAGGATATCCCCTCCCTGCCTGTCTTTTATGTATGACTCGAAGAAGAAATACTTTTCCCGCATCTTTATCTGCGAATTACCAAAGAGGCTTCCTGCCTCAGCATAGGTGAAACGCGGCGAGATAATGCCTTGTTTTTGAAAATTGATAAGGTCAGTGCTGGTGGCATAGGCAAAGAGGGCGTTAGTGCCGTCATAGACCGTATAAAAAAGGTAGTAGGTGCCGTCAAGAAAGACGATGCGGGGGTCCTCCACACCTTTTTTCTCGTAATCATATTCCGGAAAAAGGACGGGCTCCGCAAGCCTCTTTACGACCTTATTAGCGGCTAACTGACAGTAGCCTATTGAAGAAACCATGTCGCCCTGCCTTACGCCCCTGTAAAACATGTGAGTTACGCCGTCTCTCTCGAAGCAGGCGGGATTTAAGACTGCCTGATCATCAAATGCATTGCCTGAACGCTCAAGTATTATACCTTCACTCTTGACTTCAATCATCTGGCCTCTTTCTTTGTTAAATGAAATGTTACCTCTTAAGGTTTTAGGAGACGATCTCTTTTCTCCGTGCTTGTATTATAGGTTCAATACCACACTTTATCAATGGTTTTAAAAATTGCGTAGGAATTCCTAAGAGATATTTTACCGCTCAGGAGGGGCCGATGCAGGAATACTGAGAATTCACTCAAAAGAATGTGTTTAGCGAACTTCTATCTTTACTGGGTAGGATGACACAAGAAAATTTAAACCAGTAGATTTGTTTTCCTAACATCCATAAATAAAATAAGGCCCGTCACTGTACTAGAGCCGGGCTTTATCTACATCCAAAATTACACCTTTTTTACGTTTGTTGCCTGGGGGCCTTTTGGGCCCTCTTCAACTTCAAATTCAACTTCTTGTCCCTCGGCTAAAGATTTAAAACCTTCGCCCTGGATCGCATTGTGATGAACAAAACAATCCTTGCTTCCATCATCAGGCGTTATAAATCCATAGCCTTTCTGATCGCTGAACCATTTAACTTTACCTTTTGCCATTATCTCCTGCCTCCTTCCAATAAGATCTTAGCAAATAATAGCAAAAAGAAAAAACGCAAGGCGAATTACTTCTTTACTTTGCGGTTGTAAGCTTCTAGTCGCCTATTTACTAAGTAATTTAGTTTACCCTAATCTTGGCTCTTTGTCAATTAAATCATAAACTTGTTTTTTCCTATTTATTTAAATAAACCTCTGCTTCCGCGGAAAGCTCGTCAATCAGCTCTTTCACCGACACTACTGCTCCATTCTTATCTTGAATATAAACTTCGGGGATAAATTCGATTGAGCTGGGGAAGCACAGATTCTGCATGAACTTATTGCTTCTCTATGATCTCTTTAAAAAATTGTTCCTAGTTAGCTGATTTTACAGTTAATTTACTTGATTTTGATATTTAACTCAATTTATCTTATCAACCAATCTCCTATCTTACTTGGAGTGCCTTCTTCTTAAATCTTCAAGATACTTTGCTGCAATATCTTTTCCTCCCAATCCAAAGGCTAAACCCAAGGCAAGACAAATTCCACCAAATAAGATATTAAATGTAGAGGCTACAAGTAGTGGTGCAATGCCAAGCTGTACTAATGAAATAGTTGCTGCAAAAATCACAATTGCCCATTGGCTTATATTTCCAAGCATCTCTGGCTTAGGCAAATTGGCGTTGCTGGCTGTGGTGCGTATTATCCCAGAAACAATATTACCCATAAACATACCTAATACCAAAACAAATATTGCTGCTATGACCTTAGGAATATAGACAAGCAGACCTTCAAGAAGCTGGGAAGCTACCGTTAAACCCAGGGCATTAACCACCATCACCAGAACCATAATCATAACTAGCCAATAAGCCAAGCCGCTTATCATCTGGCGTGCAGTAAGTTTTATACCACCTTTACTTAAAATATTGGAAACACCTGCTTTTTCAGCAATCACATCAAAACGTATTACTGCAAGTATTCGATTAACTAACCCTTTAATTATCTTGGCTATAATCCAACCGACAATTAGAATAACTAAGGCACCAATAAGGATAGGTACAAAATTTGCTATTCTCGTTAACATTTCTTTGGTAGGTTCAACAATAAAAATTTGCCAGTCCATCATTTCTCATCTCCTTTTTTACTTTAAATTCTCAATTCAGGAAATAGTTTTTATTTTTTACACCTCCCTAGACATCACCTCCTTTTATATTTTTAAACTTTACCAGAAACAATTACGTCAATAGGAAAGAAGCTCGGCCGCTATGCCGCAATTTTTAGGGGCGAAAAATAGAAACGTCCTATTTTCTTTGATTTATTCTCCTAATAATTGTAAAACTATTTTTCTCTGCCGCGGCTTATGGTCAAACTCCGCTAAAACTACCTGCTGCCAAGTTCCTAATATAAGCCTGCCCGAAATAAAAGGAACTACCAAAGATGGACCCTGTAATGCCGCGCGTAAATGACTAAAACCATTGGCATCGCCCCAGGTCTCATCATGGGCGTAAGTTTTATGGGAAGGAGCCAGTTGTTCGTATAACTCTTTTAAATCAGAAATTAAACCGGGCTCGTATTCAAAGGTAGTTATAGCTGCGGTTGAGCCGATTACAAAGACCGTAACATTGCCTTCTTTAAGGCCGCTATCCTCTAAATTCTTCTGAATCTGGGCAGTGATATCAATTAAATCCCCTGCGCCTTTTGTCTTAACGTTGAGTTGTTTAGTAATTATCTTCATTTAAAGGAAGAGGACGCTCCCCTATTCCCCAAGACGTCTGCTTATTCTGTCGTTCTGTGAAATATCTTACGTAATTCAATTTTGGATTGCTGCAAAATTTTCTTTTGACCGGGATTTAAATTCTTCCCTGCCCGATTTATATAAAAATTTAACATGGACATAGTGGAGGCATATGGAGCTGCCTTGCGCCTTGTGCTTATTTCAGCGGATCTTTTCAATGATTGGGCTATTTTCCGGGGGTCCTTCCACGTAAACACGCCCTGCTCTAAATCAAGCGCATTGCTTCCTTTTGTTACAACATCAGACCATCTATCTTTTGGCATATTTTAAAGATACAGGTACACTTCCAGCTTGGGATGGGTACGCTTTCCGCTTTGATTTGGAAAATGTCTACTATTCCTATTCTTGGTAAAACAGTTTTTGGATTTATTATATGATCCAATCTATTCGATGCGTCCAGAAAATCTTTAGGAATTAATATAGAAACCTAAAGTAGAACGGCATATATCAAAAAGTTTTTTTGAATTTTATCATCACTTGATCATTTGTCTTTTGCCCTTCCGGAGATGCTTCAGATTTGTTCCCTTGTTTTAATTCTTTTTCTGCTCCTACAGAAATATCTTCTGTGACTTTGTATTCACCGCCTAATTTTTGGGTTGTAGTTGGCATTTCTTCTTTTGCCTGAGATTGTTCAATTGTATAACTAGCATCTATTTTTTCCGTTATTGCTTTTTTAACACCTACCCCTTTCTTTTGTTGCTCCAAGGTAACTGAAATATCGCTTATTCCTAACTGTTGGGCTATTTTGCTCCCTGAGCCAGAAAAAACAAAATAATCTACAAAATCTTTGACAAGGTCAGGTGAGAACTGCCTATTACCTAAAGCTACCTCGGTCCCTTTCCAACTTTTACCGGTTATTAGCATAACTAATAGTCGTTCTTGAGATAATGGTGGGTCTGAGGTTAGCTTTAATTCAGGCTTATCGAATGTTCCTTTTAATACTATAGTGATTTTGGTGCCTTCTACATTCGAGGTGCCCTTTAAGTCCAAAGAAGCTTTTTTAGGATCGCCAAAAAGCGATATTTTACTTTCTCTAAGGTTAATAAGTGCGGTCTTTGGTCCGATGATTTTTCCGCTATTTAAAGATATCGTCCCATTTAATTTCTGTTCTTTATTAACATCTTTGAGTTGTAAATTAAAAAGTGCGGAGCAATTTGATAATGAGAAACCATTGCGCATAAGCCTTTCAATCTGGCATTCACCGCTAAATTTGGGCTCTGGTACTGTTCCTTTTACATAAATATCAATGCCACTTACTGAACCGGATATATCTTTTAACTCCTTGATTTCAGAAAAGAAGCCAACAAGTCCTTCAACATTAAAACCTTTGGAATAAATATTACCGTCTAGAATACTTTTCTTAAGACTCCCGTGAAAAACTATTAATTCTGAAGCGGGTAACTGTAACCTGCCATTATATATCTTTACATTAATCCCCCCTAAATTAAAAGATTTAAAATAAACTTCAAGCCTTTGAATTCTAACAAAGTTGCTACGGCGCAAAATCTTTGAATCCTTAATTTCGATGTCATGAAATACTAAAGTCCGCGCGAGACTCCCTTCGCTTTTTTCAATATTGACACTTTTTGACCGTGTATATTTTGAAAGTGCCGATTTTACAATAAAGGTTGATCCGTTATTAGTAAAAATAAAATAATAGACTATTAAACTGGCGAAGAAGACAAAGACAATTATGGTAATAGCTAAAGGGGGAATCTTTCTTATGCATAACAGTTTTCGAGTCAATGAATTAACCTGTCCGGATGTTTATTGATACTTAATAAAATATATTATTTTTTTTCAGTAAAAGCTTTAAAAATATCTATTGGTATTGGAAAAAGTGTTGTTGTATTATTTTCTTTTCCTATCTCAACAAGTGTTTGCAAATATCGCAGTTGTAAAGCCATGGGGCTTTTTTGCATCAGCTCTGCTGCTTGACAAATTTTTTCGGCGGCTTGGTATTCACCCTCAGCGGCTATTATTTTCGCCCTGCGTTCTCTCTCTGCCTCCGCTTGTCTTGCCATAGCCCTTCTTAAGTCCTCAGAAAGATCAACATGCTTAACTTCCACATTAGAAACTTTTATACCCCAAGGATCTGTCTGTTTATCCAATATAGTTTGTAATGTGTCGTTAATTTTTTCTCTTTGAGATAATAGGGTGTCTAATTCCATTTGACCTATTACGCTCCTTAGGGTAGTCTGGGCCATTTGTGAAGTTGCAAATTGATAATCTTCCACTTCTATGGTTGCCTTTATAGGGTCCATTACTCTAAAATAAGTAACTGCATTAACTT
>Ga0180732_1001248_pt1 | contig 16428 bp, 15 predicted proteins | sample KR11_01MetaG_FD_148674 | JGI IMG/M metagenome (GOLD analysis project Ga0180732, IMG submission 148674) | Groundwater microbial communities from the Olkiluoto Island deep subsurface site, Finland - KR11_0.1 MetaG | ecosystem: Environmental > Aquatic > Deep subsurface > Groundwater | place...
GTGGGAGTTGGCGTTAGTTCTGGGGTCGGGGTAACTGTTGGTTCTTTAGTTACGGTGGGAGTAATCTTTTCAGTCGGAGTAGGTTCTGCTGTTGGAGTTTTAATTTCTAAAGTCGGGGTAGGCTGAAGTCCAACTTCTTCAGGAGTCTTAACAATTGCCGGTGTCTCAGGAATTTTTTCGCAGGCAGTCAATAATATAGGCATAGTCAAAACAGGAGCTGCTATTCCCATGGTTCTTAAAACAGTTTCTAGTCGGCTTGCCCCCACTTCTCCAGTCAAAGAAGTAATTTCCTTTTCCGAGGGATATTCCTCTGGTCGCAAAGGTTTACTAACATCACGACCCAAAATCGGCGTTCTCTCTTCTCTCATTTTTCCTTCCTCTGCCATATATTATATCAAACTAAGTCTAACTAATCAAAAAACCAAAAGTCAAATTTCTCAATTTATAATGCATCAAATCCCTCTATTTCGATAATTTGATGTGACCTGAGTTTACAAAGAAATTCGATAACTCTATTTTTTATGTCATTATAATTTTTGCTCCCATCTTTGTAAGTCTTAATGATTTGAGAGACGGATTTTGAGGCTACAAGCTTCCTAAATTGCTCTCTATTCATAGAAACAACAAGAGGTGGCTTTTGGGTAGGAACTAAAAACTTAATTTTGGAACCGTTGCCAACCATAGGTTTTATGAGCAATTTGAGTCTCGCGCTTAAAATTTTATCATTAAATTTCTTAGTTTGAGATTTAACCCACTCGCATTCTGGAACAACACCTCTGGGATTGGCAAGTGGGCATGGAGCGCACGATGCTCGATATTCACAGCCTTGACAGGTGGTGAACTTTTCTGCAGCAAGTGATCTCATTTTAGTATTAAATCTGAAATATTTATTCTTGAAAAACTTTCTTATAATATTAAAATCATTGGAAACTAAATTTACCCCCTTGTTTCTTTGTCTGCCATCTGGAAAATAAGCATAGTTGGAGCATGGGTAGAAATCGCCTCCGGAGGTAACCATGAAGGTTTTTAAGCCACCATCACATCTCACATCTGATAAATTCAAACCGGCGTTGAAAAAGTGATTTAGAAATTTTTTAAATAAACTTCTTGTTGAAACTTCTATATAAAGTGGGGGGTCTTTGGCGGAACATCTTGGAAATTGCTCTTAAGCCCTCGAACCAATTAAACGTATTAATCCCTTTTAGTGTTTTCTTTGCCCGACCTAGCATTTCTGTAATTTGGACAGAAAGAGCCTTAGCGCCCAACTTTTGAACAAAAGAAAATAGATTTGAGGTATCTGAAGTATTAAACGGGGTGATTGTATAGGCAATGGTTAGAGGCAAACCAACCTCAATAGTATTTTCAATTCCAATTAAAGCTTGGTTAAATGTCCCCTTGCCGCGATTTGCATCATTTATCTCGGCTTTCGTACCATCAAGAGAAATAGTTATTTGGTCTAACCCAGCATTGAGTAGAGATCGTGCTCGAGCCTTGGTGATAAGTGAACCATTAGAGACTACTCCACAAAATCCATCTTCGACTTTGCTTTTAAAATATTTGACAAATTTTTCGAGGTGTTTATAAGTAAGTGGTTCTCCGCCTAAAACGTCAATTTTCTTTGTGCCTAAAGCAATAACTTTTTCAAGCGCTACCTTCATCTCATTCCAATCAAGTAATCTCTTATCTGGTCTAGCATTATCGGCAGCATAGCAATTTAAACATTGAAAATTACAGCTACTTGCAGGGACTATCTCCCAAAAAAGCTGGAAAGTATCCTTATCTATCTCTTTGCCCATTTTTTACCAACAAATATCTCCCCCTTACAGGCATACAAACCTAATAATTTTCAAAAAGATTAACCACACCTTCCACATCCGCTTTTATTGGCAGCCTCAACAGGCGAAATGTTTACCTCATTTGTCACCTTTAGGGAAGACAGAGGATCTGATTCTTTCACTTTTTGTCTGTCCTTCAAAGGCTCCATAGTTCTGGGTTCTCTTTCCATCTTTTCCTCACCTCCTTTCTAATTTTTAGTTTTAGCTTTCTAATATTCGGACTACCAAAAGAGGTGATTTTTCTGGAAACAAAATGTCGTTTCTTTTTAATTGGGGAGCCTGATCTCCCATATAAACAAAGACTTGTAATCTTTCTACTCCTGGTTTTTTTAGGCTTTCCCATTTTTCAGCAAGTGAAACAACTCTTTTGTAAGCACCAGGATTGCCATAAACGAATAGCCTGTTATCTTTAGAAATCAGGCAAGCACTGTTTTTTTCAAGATCCACAATTCCGGCAGCGCTTTCGCCAAAGCCAAACTTGTCAACTTCGTCTTCCAAAAACAACTCTACAGATTTTCTTTCATTAAGGGCAAGAAAGATGAAAAAATTACTTCCCTTTGGCGGTAAAATGCTGTCTGATGGTAACGCTTTTTCCTGACTGCTACTCTTGAGTAATAATTCTAACTTTCTTTTCTCAAAAAGTTCAAGATGTTCGCTGCATATTAGCAAGCCCTTTTCCTGTCTTTTTTTGGACAATGAGGCAAGCGTTTCTTGGTATGTTTTCGATCGCAGTTCCATAAAGCCTCCGATGGTTGTAGAAAGGCTAACAAGAATACCGTCTTTCTGTTTTTCAAGAGCCGGAGTAATCTGAGTACCGTTAATCCAAATAGGAAGAACAATTACTCCTCCTTCTTTTAGTTGTTCAACTAGTAGTCTTGGAATGTTTGAAACAGAACAAGAAACAATTATTCGGTCGTAAGGTGAATATTCCTGAAGGCCTTTTGCGCCATCTACGCACTTAATTACTATGTCTTTGTAACCCACTTTAACTAGGTTTTGCTGGGCTTCTTGGATTGTTTCGATGTCAATATCAACACTAAAAACTCTTTTTTCATCACCCACAATTTCTGCGATTAGAGCAGCATTGTAACCTGTGCCTGTACCAACTTCCAAAACCTTCATTCCTTCTTCCAGATGCAAAATTTCTAACATTGAAGCCATTAAAGAAGGCGCAGTAGAAGAACTTATTGGCTCAATCCCTATTTTTTTGGTGATAATAGAACCATCGGCATATGCCTCTTGAAGATCAACATTGGGGAGAAAAAGATGTCGAGGAACTTTTCGAAAGGCATGTTCAATTTTCTTACTCCGAATCTGGCCTTTTTCGACTAATTGATCAACTAACTGATTTTTTAAGAAGACCTCTTCATTTTGGGGTTTATCTTTTGGGTTAATTTGGTCCTCCTCTTTCCCCATTTTGTTCCCAATATTATATCACTCCCAGTCCAATCAATCAAAAACCAAAAGTCAAATTTCAATACCAATCACTTTTCAGGAATATCTAAAATTTTTGACCTCCAAAAACCTGGGAGTTCGAAACTTTCTCCTTTTGAAAGTCTGTCCAAATATTCCTGACAATGTTCTTTTGGATAATAAAAATTTAGGCAGTTATTCAGTACTTCCTCTGCTTTATGCAAATCACCAAGTTCAATATAGAGATTAGCAACTTCTATATAAAAATAGGACCACCAGGGAGCCCAAGCCGGTGCCTTTTGCCACCAGAAAAGTGTTTCTTCTTTTTTCCCTTCTTTTAGGTAGTCCTGTCCGATTTGATAAAGAGTCTTGGCTAAGCTTTTGTCTTCTTTTTCGACTTTTACCTTGTCTAGGTTTTGGCTAAAAAATTGATAAAGTTCATCTTTTTTCTTTTCTTCTCCCAGCCTGTCGTAAACCTCTCCCAGTCTTTGATAAAGACGAAAGTTACCTAAGGGATTGTAAATAATCGCTTTTTGATAGTATTCGGCTGCTTTTTCTAGGTCGCCTCGGTAATAATACTTTTCTGCCAGCCAATAATGCATTGAGGGGTCTTGGGAAGAAAGAGAAATTAATTTTAGACCTACTCGTTCACCCTGGGCAAAATCTTTCTCAAAAATCTCTGTCCCCATTTTTCTTGCTCTTACTGGTGGCCACGGAGAAATAAGAAGAGCTTTTTGATAATCTCCTTTTTGATAAAAATACTCCCCTATCACCTGGCTCCAGCCAAAAACAAAGACCAAAAAAGAAAGGAATATTAATCCCCATTGATAAAATTTATTAAATTTCAAATTATTTTCTCTTTTCTCTTCCCTACCAACTAGATTTGCCAGAAGAAAAAGAAAAGTCAGAAAAATGGCGGGAAAGTGCCAATCATAATCAACCAAAGAGTGAAGGGAGGAAGCCAGAATTGCCCCAAATCCTCCAATCAATAATGGATCTTTTGGGCTTTTTTTAATTGATTTCCACAAATGACGGAGCGATAAGAACAGAAAACAAACGAATCCAAACAAAGCAAAAATCCCTGCCTCAGCCAAAGTCTGTAAGTACCAATTATGGGTGAAATTTGACCAACCGGCAGTTTCTCTTTGAAAACGAAGAGCCACCATTTCAAAAGTTCCCCAGCCAAAACCAAACAAAGGACGAGCTTTAAATCCCTCCCAAGCCTGAAGCCAATAATCAATTCTTTTGGCTTGAAATTCGGGTTTTATCAACTGTTTGACCAGCCAATGCTGGGGTTGAGCTAGCTTTGCTTCGATTCCAAATGAGCTTAAGGAGTAAATCAAAATTAACAATAAAACACCGAGGGGAATCAAGATTAAAAGCCAGCTTATAAGCCTTTCTGGGGCTTTCTGGGGCTTTAAAAGAAAGATTAATAGCAAGATAACTAATGGCAAAACTAAAAATGCTCCTCGAGAGAAAGTCATGATAAAACTAATTAAGTAAAAGGTTAACAATCCTCCGAAAAGAAGTTTTGGCTGCTCTTTTTTGGCCGTCAAAAAGAGAGTTAGGGCAAAAGGGATCACTAAAATAAGATAGTCAGCCAGGTGGCTATGACCATAAGTAGCATAAACCAGGTTCATCTCAGCCGGTTTTTCTGCCCAAGGAAGAAGATAATGGAAACTTAAAAGACAAAGTAGAAAAGAAACAATAAAAACAAGCCAAATAGCACATTTTATATTTTCTTTACTGGAGGTTAAAAGAAAAAGATTGAAAAACAGAAAAACAGCTAAAAGTTGAAAAAAAGCAGGAATGGAAAAAATTTGACTGGTTGAATTAATAACTGAAAGGGCGACAAAAAATAAGAAGGTTAACCAGGAAATTACCAACCAGTTAGGTAGCCTTTTAAACTGAACCTCAGTAGTAGCTATTCCAAGTAAAAAAAGAGGCAGGGGCAAAATTAAAATCAAAACCTCAGCGGCAAAATGGGTCCCTCCATCCAAAAAAGGCAGAATACTAAGAATTCCAAGTAGAAGGAAAAAAAACGGTCTCTGTTTGAAAAGCTTAACCAGACTTGCTATTCTCATCTAAGTATGTCAACCACAGTTTATCAAAAATTCGGCAAAAGAGGAATTGATGTTTTTCTCTCTTCTTTAGGGATTATTTTTTTATCGCCTGTTTTTTTGATTGTTGCTCTTTTAATTAAGCTTGATTCTCCTGGGCCAGTAATTTTCAAACAAAAACGAGTTGGCAAAGATGGAAAAACATTCACCTTCTACAAATTTCGAAATATGGTCAAGAATGCAGAAAAATTAAAGAAAAAATATCTCTATTTAAATGAAGCCAATGGTCCAGTTTTTAAAATTAAAAACGATCCCAGATATACTCGGATAGGCAAATTTTTATCCCATACCGGACTGGACGAGCTGCCCCAATTGATTAACATTTTAAAGGGAGAAATGAGCCTAGTTGGACCTCGGCCGCTGCCGATTAATGAAGAAAAACAAATCCCCAAAAAGTGGCAAGCAAAGCGACGACAAGCTAAACCCGGAATCGCTTGCTCTTGGCTGTTAAAAGGCGCCCACAGTCTTTCTTTTACTCAGTGGATGAAGCTTGATCTTGGAGATATTAAAAAAAGTAGTCTTAGCTCTGATCTAACTGTTTTTTTCAAAACAGTTTTCCTCGGTCTAAGACTAGTTAAAGATGAATCGTTAAGAAAAAATCACTTCCCTTTTTCAGAGTAAATTTGTTCCAAAACTTTCTGCGTTTTTTCTTGATTATAGTTCTCTTTGATAAATTTAATTCCGTTTAAAGAAAGTTTTTTCGCTAATCCCCTGTCTTTCAAAAGCTTCATTACTGCCTTGACGAATTTTTCTTCTTCATCTTCAATAAGAATCTCTTCTTTATCTTTAATCCTGATTCCTTCTGCTGCCATCCGGGTGGAGACGATTGGTAAACCAGAAGCCAGGGCATCAAGAATTTTCACTCGCACGCCTGCCCCTGCTCGAATTGGCACCACAAAAACACCGGTTTTTTTAAAGTAGGGTGAAACATCTTTAACATGCCCAGTTACTTCGACAGAGCCATCCTGTTCATCGATTTTTTTTATTTCCTCCGGCGGATTAGTGCCAACTACTAAAAATTTCGCTTGAGGAACCTTCTTTTTAACAAGTGGAAATATTCGCTGATAAAACCATAAAACCGCATCTTTATTGGGCCACCAAGAAAGCAAGCCAATAAAAAGAATATTTTTTGAACCATAATGAAATTGAGATTCAGCCTCAAAAGGAATAGGTAAGAATTTAATTTTTGTGTGGCTAATCCCCTGCTCAACTAACTTCTCTTTATCAGCCTGGCTGATAGTTAAAATCCTGTCAAAAACAGGAATCATTCGCCTCTCATAAAACCAAAGCTTTGCTCCTTCAATAAAATAAGCAAGTTTTTCCAAGGGATTCTTCTCATATCTCGCATAGCCAAAAAGCCCCTCGGAAGAAATGTTATGTTCATCATAGATTTTTAGTTTTTTCTGCCAGTTTCGAACAAAGGTTAAATATTGAATTGAAGTCTCGTGATCACAATGAATAGCGTCAAAATTTTCTTTTTTGGATAGTTTTTCAATAAAATCAGCTACTTCTCTGAGAAAATATTTTTGAACCCGAAATGGCTTGGGATTAAAAATCCCTGATAAAGCTCTCAGTTTAAGTTCTTTATGAGAAGTGGTAATAATCGGGGTGACAAAAGTTTTTGTGCCATAACAATGCTTTCGTATTTCTTTTTCCCATTTCAAATCCTGTTTTCTTTCAACAAAGGAAATCAAAAAAATTTGATTCTCTTTGGCTAAAATCCGCACCGTCTCCCATGTTTTTATCTTTCCGCCAGTATCAGGAGGGTAAGGCAAAAATTGAGTAATAAAAAGAATCTTCATTGTAATTTATAAATTAAAACTTCTTCGCCCCCAAATGAAATGACCTTTAAAAGAGGTGGGTTCAGTTCATCCCTGAGCTTAAGAAGTCTTTGTGTACTGGGTAAAACTCTCAAATAACTAGGAATAACCAAAAGCTCTGTCCTTTCTAAAATTTTTTCTGCATTGTAAGCGTTGAGTTCTTCTGAAACATAACCATAGATAGGATTTCTAAATTTAATAGCCATTGTGTCGGAAGTTAGGATTCTTGAATTAGGATACTTTCTCTGAAGGAAATCGGCTGCTGCCTGATGAGCCTTGACCACATCCAAATAAGCTAAATTCATCTCTCCTCCCCAAATAACTTCTTTAGGAGGATAATTAAACCAGCACCTGACAAAAAGAATGACTATTAATAAAACAAGAAGAAAATAAAGTTGTTTTTTTCTTACTAATTCTTTTAGGCAAAAAACAAAAGCAATTAACAGTAATGGGTAAACAAAAAGTATATATCTTGGTAAATATAATCCCGGAGAGAAAAAAAGAAAAACCACTAACGGAAGAGAAAATAAGAAAAAGAACTGCTGAGTCCAAAATTTCTTTCTTAGTTTTTTATTAAAAATAGCGGAGAAAATACCAACTAACAAAGCCAAGCTTATTAGCCAGCGCCAATGAAAGAAAAAAGTAATACTAATCTTCTCTATGATCGAACCAGTTTGCCAAGGTTTATTAGCAGAGAAAAAAAGGAAATTTTTATAGATGGGCCAAACAAACCAATCGTAAAAATATTTATTTAAACCCAACCAAATTACAAAAGGCACTAAAGGCAGCGAGAGAAAGATCAACCTCTTGATTACTGGAAAAAGCTTTCTTCTTCTTTCTCGCTTCAATAGCTCATAAAGAGCTATCGCCGCAATAATGAAAACTCCCGTTTCTTTAGTTAATAAAAGTAAAGAGCCAGCAATGAAATAGCCAATTCTACTATTTTTAAAATAAAAGTATAAACTCATAAGTGAAAGTGAGGCTAGAGGAATCGCCAAATGAAAAAGTCCACTCTGAACAAAAAACAAAGGAGTGGCGAAAAGCAAAAGAGCAGACATAAATCCAATTTCTCTATTAAATAATGTTTTCCCTAAAAGAAAAGTAAACCAAAGAGTAAGAAAAGAAAAAGCTAACACCATCAGGCGAAGGGCAATTCGAGAAAAACCAAAAAAATATTCAATAATTGCGGCAAGCTCATAGATAAAGGGTGGATGATATCCCCACCACGACTCGACAAAAGGGTTAAAATTATTTCTTAATACTGTGGAAACCCCACCATAAAAACTTATTTCGTCCAAGTGAAGCGGCAGATTTAAAAAAGGAATTTTTAATAAAAAAATTAAAGAGAAAAATAATATTCCCACCCATAAGTTGCTTTTTTTAAACTTTAACTTCAATTGCTTCATTATCTGGCCACTCTTTCTAATGCCAGTCTTAAGCTTTCGCTCAAGAGCTCTTGGTTATCAGCCGATAACAGCGGCAATATCTGTTTATAGTTCCCAAAAACTGATTGTTGGGTTGGTTCTAAATAATCAGGTCCCTTAATTAACTCTCTAAAGAAGACTGTCTTTTCATATTCTTCCATTTTGGGAAGAAGGCTTTGCAACCTCTCCTGATCTATAGTCTGGCTTCTTAAAATAAGATTCCACGATTGTCCGGCGCCCATAATAAAACTAAATCGAATTTCAGGATCTGATAGTCTATCTAGCTCTCGATCAAAAAGCTTGATATTTCGAGAAAAACTATAACCTGTTTCAGACGCATTGGCACCAATTTCTCCAATCGGCTCCTCTAAAAAACTATTATACTTATTAAAGCGAACAATCTGAGAAAAGCCTCCAATTACTATAAAAGATATCATCGCCAACCCAAGCCAACCTAATATTTTTTTCCAGACCTTGCGCTGTTCTAAAAACTGAACAATACCAATAGAAGCAAGAATAAATAAAAATGGCTGGAAAAAGATAATATAATAATAACCATGAACATAAATCGCCCCCCAGCCAGTTATTACTCCCTTAGGAACATTTGCAAGATTAATGAAAAGGGAAGCAAAAATAAGATAGGTTGTTAAAAGAACAACCCAAGTGAGCTTTTTAGGCTTTTTTTCCATCCAAAGAGCTACGCCGACAAAGAAAAGAGTCACCATATAAAAAACAATCCCTAAAGTTTTGGCAGAGATAAAAAGAAAACTAGGAATTTGGAAAGAGCGAGGCAAATAAGAAATAAATAATTTTTCTAGTCTACTAAGAAATCCTCCAATACCAAGTTGGGTTAAGAAAAAATCACTATCAAGCAACATTGGGTCAGCCGTAAAACTAACGAAATCATACGAGAGGTTGTAAATAATGAAAGGCGAAAAACCAATAAGAAAAAAGAGTAAAAAATATAAAAAGTCGCGCCTGAGAAAAAATCGCCGGTCTAGCAAAAACAAAAAGAATAAAATTTCGGCAATAACAATAATTTGTCCATACTGCAACCAAAGTCCAAAGCCACTAAGAAAACCAAGGGCAATGGGATAAATCCTATTCTTCTTTTTGTCTTGAATATAAAAAAGAAGTAATAAAAGGCTTATAAGAGTAATAAAAACTGGTGGCTCGATGTTGCCAAAGAAAATCAGTGAGCGATAGAGATAGCCAGGGGTAGAAATAGCAAAGAAAGTAACCAGAGGGAGAAGAATTTTTCCGCCATATTTTTTAGTTAAGATAAAAATCAAGAACACAAAAGTGCCTAAATTTAAAGCTATTGCCGCTAACTTCAAAGCTAAATAGCTCTTTCCAAAAATAAGATAAAAAGGAACAGCTAGCAGCCCGGCAAACATACTCCCGCCAGAGTGAGGTGAATCAAGGTAATACCAAAATGGGAGTTGTAATTTTCCATTAAGAAGATCAAGACCGATTGTGGCTACATTTTGCTCTTCGTCAAAAAAAGTGTATTGAGATGTCAAAATAAAAAATAGGTGGGCGGCAATAAATATCAAAAGGGCACCGACAATTAATAACCATTTTTTAGAGATCTCCGTCATCTTTTGCCTCTAGAAAGTTCCCCCAGAATTAAATTCTTTAAAACTCTAAATCCGCTATCTAAAATTCGCGGATTAAAAATGAGACGAGGGTGTTTATAAAGAAAGCTTGGTCTTAAATAAAATGATAAATATGCTCTTCTTTGAAAATTAAGCAATTCATTCTGGGTAAATCCATGAGGAACAAAAGGCAGGCTCTGGGGGTGAGCCGAATATTCTTGCCAGTCGTCACTTACCCTGCCATATCTGGGTGCTAATTTGGCGAGTTTAGTGTTTGGGTAAGGTGTATAAAGAAAAAGAGAAACGCCATCAAGGGGCAAAGAGAAAATAAAAGAAATTGTTTTTTCCATCTCTTTCCTCGTTTCGCTGGGGATAGCCAAAATAACTGATCCATAAACATTTATTCCTACTTTTTTAATTAAACCAACGGCTTTTACGACCTCTTTTAGTTTTGTTTTTTTATTAAGAAGTTTTAAAACTCGAGGGCTGCCGCTTTCGATGCCAATAAAAATATTAACACAGCCGGCTTTTTTCATTTGTAAAAGTAACTCCTTATCAATGTTATCAACTCGAGCACTACATCCCCATTCTAATTTTAAACCACTATCGATTATGCCCTGACAAATCTGAATTGCTCGCTGTCGAGAAATCAAGAAATTATCATCCTCAAAAGAAATAAAGTCTACACCATAATTTTTTTTAAGGTGCCTTATTTCTTCAACAACATAGTTAGCGCTGTGCCCACGCCAATTTCTACCAAAAACAGCTTGGTCACAAAAAGAACAATTAAAAGGACAGCCACGACTTGCTATCATTGAGGTAGTAAACCTCCTCCCCCTAAAAGGAGTATGGTGATAGAGATGGAGATTTTTAAGCAATTGGCGAGTAGGAAAAGGTAAGCTATCAAGGTTTCTAATCGGTTTCCTGGGAGGATTAATAATAATTTTCCCTTTCCCTCTTCTGACAATCCCCCGAATATCAGTAAAGTTTTTTCTTTGAGAAAGTCTATTAATCAATTCAAGAAAAGTCATTTCACCCTCGCCGTAAACCCCAACATCTAGCTCTAGACATTCCTCCATCGTTCTTTTGGGCAAAGCCGTGATGTGGGCTCCTCCTAAAACAGTAAGAATTTTTTTATTAGCTCTTTTACAAAGAGCAATTGTTTGCCTGGCATAATAAAATGAGGTGGTTGTTGAAGTTATCCCAACTACGTCTGGCTTATATCTTTTTATTTTTTTATATATATTATCCATTGATGAATTTTCTAAAACCCCATCAATAATCTTAATTTTGTTATAACCATTTTTTTGAAGAACAGCCGCGAGATAGCAAAGGCCTAGAGGAGGAAGGCAAGGAGCGGCAGAATAATATTCGCCATAAACTTCTTCAGTTTTAATTGGGGGGTTAATCAATAAAATTTTCATCTAGATAACTTTAACAAAAAGATTCTCCAAAAGGACAATAATCCCTCACTTAGGCTCTGTCTTCTGTTACAAAGCAGAATTCGACAGTAACGACGGCAATTTCTGATTTTTTTTCTTTGTCCTTCTGCTTTTTTTCCATACCAAATTTCTTCTAGTTTTTGTTTAAGCACACTCCCCACTGGTTCCATCGCAAAACAAAACTTAACATCACCATATTCATCGATGGCGAAATTCCGAACGCCAGTAAAGCAAAATTTATTCTTCTTAAGAATCATTAGGGGATTCTGATAATATATAGCCAGCTCCGTCAACTCTTTATATGAATTCTTAATCGGAGCGCCTTTCTTTTTAAGTCTAATCAGACTCTCGCTAGCCCTCTCCAACTGAGAAGAGTCATGAGGCCATAAAGGGTTTTTTTTAAACCAAAGCGGATCGTATTTTTCCTTTCCATAAAGATGTTTTGATTCTAGAGCCTGAAAATGAATTTCGCAACCAATTTCTTGACTGAGCTTTACTAAATCTTCAAGTTCAGAGAGATTTCTTTTCATTACCACAGTAAGAATGTAGATAGCAATCTTTCCTCCTTTTTTTCTTTCCTTAACCAGAAATTTGAGAGCATCAGTGGCTTTTTGATAACTTCCTTTTACTCCCCGCAGAAAATCATGAGTTTCGGGACTGGCTCCATCTAGAGAAATATTAATAAAATCTAAACCGCTTTTAACAATCGCCTTTGCTATCTTTTTATCAATCAACTGCCCATTGGAGGTTAAAGAGGTGTAAATCCCATTTTTTGAAGCAAAGGAAATAAGTTCTAAAATATCTTTCCTAATAAAAGGTTCTGCGCCAGTAAAAACTAGCCGAAATGGTCCTAGCCAATTCTTAAGTTTGATTAAAATTTGCTTAGTCTCTCTAGTTTTTAAATATTTATTCGGATTAGTTTTCATTTTCCAAAAATCACAATGCTTGCACCTAAGATTGCAAAGGGCGCCTACGCTTAAACCAATAAATGTGGGCTTTGGAACTATTCGGGGGAAATAAATTGCCAACCCTTCTAGAAGATAATTTTTAGCGTAGATACAACCAAAGCGAATAAGATAGCGGAGGTCTTTCATAAATTTAATTTTATCGCGCCTGACGCGATTTTAACCTAATTACTCGAGAAAGAAACTCAGGTCCACCGATTAAATACCGTCTCCAGAGTCTTTTGGGTTCGGTTAATAAGCGAAATAGCCACTCAAAACCCAAGTCCCCCAGCCATTTTGGGCAGCGCGGTTTTTCCTCAGAAATAAAATCAAACAAACCGCCAACACACCAGCCAACTTTAATTTTAAGTTGAGAAAGGTTCTTTGCTAACCATAATTCTTGCGTTGGCGAACCCATGCCAACGATTAAAAAATCCGGACTTAACTGGTTAATTCGGGCTGAAATCCGTTTTTCTTCTTTGCCATTAAAATATCCATTTTGCCAGCCTTTTATTTTTATTTGAGGAAATTTATCCTTCAAGATTTTTACCATCTTATTGACTACCTTTTCTTTTCCGCCCAAAAAGAATAAAGACAATTTTTCTTTTTCCGCCATCCGGCAAAATCCCTCAAAAAAATCTTTGGTGGTTAGCCTTCCCGGCAATTGGCTTCCTGACAAACGCGCTGCCCAAACTACTCCCCAACCATCAGCATAAACTAAGTCGGCTTTCTTCAAAATCTCCTTATAAGTATTGTTTTTAGAAGCCAAGTTAAAATTATGGGCATTAAGATAGGTAACTAAATAAGGTTTTTTTCTTTTGCTTTCAGCCAACCTTATTAACCTTGGACTAACAGTTTTCAAAGATAAATAATCAACTGGTAAATCGGCGAGATAAACACGATTCATGGGTAAGCCCTCTCAAGAGCCTCTGCTGCTTTTTGTTGGTTATAATCTCTTTTGACGAAATCAAGTCCTGTTCTTGAAAGTTTATTTGCCAATTTTCTATTTTTCAGAATTTTAACTACCGCTCTAGCAAAATGTTTCGGGCCATCAGCCAAAATTATTCCCTTGCCACTTCGGCTGGCTATGCCTTCGGCCCCTTTCTTGGTCGAAACTACAGGGAGTCCGGCGGCGAGAGCGGTCAAAATCTTAATTCTGATACCACTCCCCACCCGAAGTGGAACAATAAAGACACTTGCTTTAGCAAGATATTTCTCTAAATCTTCAACATACCCAATAAGCCTAAACTGGCGGTCTTTTTTATCTAAATCAATCATTTCTTTCGTTGCTTCTTTACCAATAACAATCAGCTCAACATTAGGAATTTTCTGTTTAACCAGGGGAAATATTTTTTCATAAAACCAGAGAAGTCCATCTTTGTTGGGCCACCAGGCGAGTAAACCAACAAAAAGAATAGTTAGCTTATGGCTCTTCGAACCAAGTAAAGGTTTTGTTTTAAAAGATGTTGGCAAGAAAAATACTTTATTTTCCTTCGCCCCTAATTTAATTAATTTTTTTCTGTCGCTTTTACTAATAGCAAAAATATAATCAAACTTAGACACCGTTCTCCTTTCAAAAATCGCTAATTTTATTGCCTCCAAAAGGGAAAAAATTTTGAATTTATTCCATTCTTCTCTTCTCACTATCCCCCAGTTAATTTCTGACTCAAGGTTATGCTCCTCCAAAACCCAAAGGCAATCTTTTTCTCTGGGAAGATAAGAAGCCATATTGAGGTGATCAATGTGAATAGCATCGAATTTTTCTTTTTCTAAAATCTTCTCTACCGTCTTTTTAAATCTTTTGTCCCGATAGCGATAAACGATAAACGGCAGGGAAGAAAAAAGGCTTTTGAAAATAAAAGGCTTAATCTTTTTAAATCGAGCAGTGGGGTAAGGAGAGACAATTACCTCTATTCGCTGACAAATCTTCTTTAACTTCTTTTTTAAAGCCGCTGTTGGTAAATCAGAAGCAAAACATGCTAAGTAAATTTGGTGTTTTTGACCTAAGAGTTTAAGCGTTTGGTAAGTTTTTATTTTCCCCCCACTATCTGGAGGATAAGGTAGGATTTGGGTAATATAAAGGATCTTCATTCAATCAATCTTTTTGGCAATCTTTTAATCTTGTTAGCTAGCATTAATAGCGCTTCCTTTCTGCTCATCGGAGTATTACAAAGTAAAATTTTACAACCACGCTCGCACCTGGCGATTTCCAGCCTTTGAGCTTGGGCTCTTTTTCCATTCCAAATATTCTCTGGCTTTTCTTTTAGAATATTACCTACCCGGGGGAAATTAAAACACAATCTCACTTTTCCTGTAATATCAACATCAAAGTTATTAACCCCGACAAAACAAGGATTGCTTTTCCCAAAAGAAACTGGGTTGGCAAAATATTCATTATAGCGCTTGAAATCTTCCATCTTATTACCTATGGGATAGCCTTCCTTTTTTAGTTGAATCAGACGATTCATAACTTTTTTAACTTTTTTGAGGTCATGAGGCCAGAAATCACTTGACTTAAACCAGGTTGGATCATATCCGGCATCAAAATTTTGCCAAATAGCTTGGAAAAAAATCGCATCTAAGCCCTGTTCTTTGGTCCAATGAACCAATTTCTCTAACTCACCTAGGTTTTGTCGCATCACAACGGTAGTTATCGATAAAAAAGGCTCTGTTGGCCGTCGTATTTCACTTATCATTTCTAAGGCTCTTATTGCCCGCTGAAAGGCTTCTTTATTACCCCTGAGCTTGTTGTACTTTTCTGGCTTCAAGCTGTCTAGAGAAATACTCAAGCTATTTAATTCACTTTTAACTATCTCTCGGGCTAATTTTTGGTCAATCAGAAATCCATTAGAGTTAGTATGGACCAAAATTCCCCAGGTGGAGGCAAATTCTATCAAGGGGATTATATCCTTATTTAAAAACGGCTCTCCTCCAGTTAAGTTGAGCTGAAAAATCCCAAGCCAATTTTTTAGCCTTAATACCGCCTCTTTCATTTGTTTCAAATTCATACGCTTAGGGCTTCTCTCTTTTTCCCAAATATCACAATGGAGGCAACGAAGATTGCAACCATCCTCTGCTTCCAAAGAAACAAAGCTTGGTCCAAAAGGAATTTTCTTTCTCCCTAAAAAATTTGGCGCTAAAAATGAATAACCTATTTTGGAAAGCTGATAAAGCACAAATTTAGTATTAATTTTGTCCATCGATTTTATATTTCTCTTAAGCGTCCAGGACTCCTAAAAGGAGGAAAAAAAGTTCAAGATTAACACCAGTGCCGGTATAAATTAAAGCCGCCAAAAGATAGAGAATCAACCCCGCAAAGACGCCAAGTTTGACTCCAAGAAACTCTCTATTTAGTTGTTTTTCCTCTTGCCAAAATTTTTTCAGGCTTAAGAAAACGGGGGCGAAAAAGCAAAAGGTAGCCAATATACCAATTTCTGCTGCAAAGAGTAAATAAAGATTGTGAACCGGCGCAAAAAAGTAATGAGCAACACCAGTAACATTACTCTGAGCCAAAATTGGTAAGAAATTTCCAGGTCCCACCCCCAAAAAGGGTCTTTCTCTAATCATTACCAATGCCTCCTGAACCAGTCTGATTCTTGATTGCCAAGTGCTGTATCCTCCTTCAAAAACCTCTCCAGAGGTGATTATCCTTTTTCCGGTGAGAGGAATAAGAATAGTAAGAAAAACAAGGAAAATGGAGACAAGTTTTTTACTAAACTTTAATCTCTCTTTTTTAGCCAAACAATAAAAAAGGCTGACAAGAATAAGGCCAGAAATAGCCCAAGCCCAACGGCTCATGGTGAAAACGAGCCCAAAAAGGCCAAAATCTTAT
>Ga0180732_1001249_pt1 | contig 16427 bp, 19 predicted proteins | sample KR11_01MetaG_FD_148674 | JGI IMG/M metagenome (GOLD analysis project Ga0180732, IMG submission 148674) | Groundwater microbial communities from the Olkiluoto Island deep subsurface site, Finland - KR11_0.1 MetaG | ecosystem: Environmental > Aquatic > Deep subsurface > Groundwater | place...
GGCCGGACCCAGGATCTCCCTGGCCAGGGCCGGAAGGTCATCGGACTGGCCCAGGTGAACCCCGTCGGCCCCCACAGCCTTGGCCAGAACCATGTCATCGTTGATGATAAACGCCACCCCGTTGCTTTTGCAGAGATTTCGAATCTCCAGCACTTCCTGGTAAGATGCCGCTGAAAAAGCCTTGTTTCGGTATTGCACCAGGGTGGCGCCCCCGGAAACAGCGGCTTTAACCTGATCCAGGGCGGATAACCCCGGCACGGCATGATCGGTGATGAAATAGAATCTGAGTAAATGGGTATTTTTCAGCATCCGAACCGTTTTGTCCATTCCATGAAGACCGCCATTTTGTTTTCCCCATACCGGTTTTTTTTCACATCTTCCATCACGTCTTCCATGGATTTTTCCAGGGGAGGCAAGGGAAGCTTGGAATAAAACTTGTCGGCATAGCAGATCAGTTCTTCTTCCAGGGTTTGGGGCCGCATGTCCCGTTTGGGCAGGGGCAGTTTTCCCGCAATCACATCCTCTTCACTGATTCCCAGCCCCACATGGCGTTCGCAAACCAGGGCATGCCGGGGCAACCCCAGCTCATCCAAAAGGTCTTTTCCAATAAACCCGTGACACACATAGGGATGTTTGCCGTGGCATTGTAAAATCGGCGCGTTGGTTTGAAAGATCCCGATATCATGAAGCATGGCGGCGGAAGCAATGAATTCATAATCCGGGTTCCGGTGATCCAGGCGCCGTGCCAGGCTTAGGGCTTTGTCCCTGACTGCTTCCCCATGGGCCATGAAAATATCATAACCTTGGGTTCCGGGGGTATAAAATTTTTCAATCACGGCGATAGGATCGGTCATTTCTTCTTCCTGGACAAAAGATATTCCTGAATAAAGGGGTCCAGATCCCCGTCCAGAACCGCATTCACATTCCCGATGTCCAGGCCGGTTCGATGATCCTTGATCAACTGGTAGGGGTGAAGCACATAGGATCGGATCTGGTTTCCCCAGGCGATGTCTTCCTTGGCGTCGTGCATTTCCTGAAGCTTCTCATCCTGCTTCTGCTTTTCCGCATCGTACAAACGGGATTTCAGGACCTTCATGGCCAGGTCTTTATTCCGGTGCTGGGATTTTTCCTGCTGGCACTGGACGCTGATTCCCGTGGGCAGATGGGTGATACGAACCGCGCTGCTGGTTTTGTTTACATGCTGTCCACCGGCGCCGCTGGCCCTGAATACATCAATCCGGAGATCCTTGTCGTCGATTTCCACCACAATCTCGTTGTCTACCTCCGGGTACACAAACACGGAAGCAAAGGAGGTGTGCCGCTTGCCGTTGGCATTAAAAGGAGAAATTCGAACCAGCCGGTGAACCCCTTTTTCGGATTTGAGATAACCGTAGGCATTTTCTCCGGAAGCCATAAAGGTAACGCCTTTGATCCCCGCCTCATCCCCGGGCTGAAAATCGATCATTTCGATCTTGAATCCTTTTCGTTCCACCCATCTTACATACATTCGGAACAGGATTTCAGCCCAGTCCTGGGCTTCAGTCCCGCCGGCCCCGGCATTGATGGAGACAATGGCATTGTTCCCGTCCTCCGGTCCATCCAGCATGAGTTCCAGGGAAAGGTTCCTCGCATGTTCTTTCACGGATTCCACCTGGAGGGTTGCCTCTTTGATGGCCTCGCCATCATGCTCCTCTTCGGCCATCTCGTAAAACAGGCGGCTTTCTTCAAGGCCGTCAGAAAGCTTTTTGAAAATGTCGATTTTATTGGAGAGCTGGGTTCTTTCCTGAAGCAGGGGCTTGGCGGCTTCGGGATTATCCCAGAAGCCCTTTTGGGAGATGGTGGCTTCGATCTCCTGGAGCCGTCTTTCTTTTTCAGCTAAGTCAAAGATAGCCTTTCATCTGTTCCAATTCAGCGGCAAGGGTTTTGATGGCTTGTTTTATGTCTGTAATCATTTTAAGGCCTCCTTATGAAGCGGTTGGTCATTGTTTTGTGTTCAAACGATATACGATTTGCAGGGTAAAAGATCAAGACTTGGTTTTCAGGATCAAGGCTTTGGCCGTAACCCCCCCGCCAAAACCAGCACCGGGGACAGAACCAGGCATAGAAGGGCAAAAGCATCGCCCATTCGGGCATAGACCGTCAGGCCTGAAAGCAGGGGAATCTTTCGGGTGATGGCCGCATCCTCAAACAATTCCGTGGAGCTTAGGATTCTGCCTCCGGGATCGATGAATCCGCTGAATCCCGTGTTGGCGGATCGAACCAGGGATCTGTGGTTTTCCACCGCCCGGAACACCGCCATGGAAAAATGCTGATAGGGAGCGCTGGTTCTGCCGTACCAGGCGTCGTTGGTGATGTTGATGAGCACCGAAGCCCCGTTTTTTACAGCCTCTCTGGCCAAATCCGGGAAAATACCTTCATAGCAGATCAGAATCCCCAGGCGGAAATCTTTCCAGGGAATAACCGACCCTTTGGCTCCCGCCTGAAAGTCTCCCACCTGTTCCACCATTTTCCCGATGAAGGGCAGCCATTTTTTCAGGGGCACATATTCCCCGAAAGGCACCAGGTGGACCTTGTCGTATTTTCCCTTCACAGACCCTTCGGCATCCACCAGATAGGCGGAGTTGAAATAATGAAGGTCATTGTCCTTCATGAAAAACGAAGGCGCACCAAAGAGAAAATCCGTTCCAGCCTGTTGAATGCCGTTCACGACCATTTTCGACAGGGCATCATCATAGAGAAAGTAAAACGGGGTGGCGGTTTCAGGCCATACGATAAGCTCCGGAAGCCGGGTTTTGATGCCCAGGGAAAGTTCCACATATTTTCGAACCGTGGCTTCCTGGAAGGAGGGGTCCCATTTCATGCTTTGCTCGATATTGCCCTGAACAATCCCAATCCTGGAGGACGGGCTGTTCTTGATTTGTTCATCCGTCTGTTGGATTCGATAATCCCCGTAAAGCCAAACCAGCATCAGAATGGCCAATCCCGATGCTGGAACTCCAAGGACAAATGGCCAGGAAACCCGGGGAGCGTTTTTTGTATTTAATACCTCCTGAAGGGTAAAAAACAGGATGGCATTGACCAGGACGATGAGAAAGGAAACGCCATAGACCCCTGATAAATCAGCCAGTTGAATCCAATGAAGGTTCGCATACTGGGAATATCCCAATAGCTCCCAGGGAAATCCCGTCAGCAGGTGAGCCCGGAGGTATTCCAGGGCCACCCAGAGAATAGGGATACTGATCATCCTCAGCAAAGGTTTATGAATATATCTGACCAGTAGCCATGAAAACACCGCCACGTACAGGGCCAGGTAAAAAGCCATGAGAAGCATCACCGGAATACTCACCGCCCAGGGCAACTGGCCGTATTGGTGCATGGTGATGGTCATCCAATAGATGAGGGTGACCTGGTGAACCAGCCCGGAAACCAGACCCAGACGGAATCCATTAAAAGGCGAGGTGTCTTTCAGGCAAACCAGCAGGGGGACCAGAGAAACCCAAGCCATATAGTGCCAACCGATTTTCGGGAAGGAACAGGTGAGCATCAGGCCGCTTGCTGCGGCCAGGGTCATGTTGATTGAATTTGAAGAGAGTCGGATCGAGTTCAATTTTTATTTCGCAATACTGGCTGCAACCACACTGGCTGAATAATTGCGCAGGGCCGCTGTATCACTCACCGGACCCAACCCAAGGGAAATGATGACCGATTTTCCAGGCTCTAAAGTGCCTTGATAGATCTGGTCCAATTGCCTGATTTTCCCGGACCCATCCACAAACCGCACGGCATACTGAATGTTTCGAATGGAAACCGGCGTGGGGTTGGCGAGTTGAAGCATGGGGACATTGGTTTTGTTCAAACCGATTTTGGCCTGGACATATTGATTCGGATTGTTGGGAAGGTCCATTCGAACCAGGGCTCCCAAAGCCTGCATTCCGGCCGGACCCCGGGACCCGGCAGCGGCCTGGTAGTAGCTTTTTGCCGCCTGAAAATCATTTTTGGTAAAAGCAATGTCTCCCAGGGCCTTCTGGGCTGTTGCCGTGGGCAGGATTCGCATGCTGGCTTCAAGATCCGCCTTTGCTCCCTGGGCATCGTTTAGTTTCTGCCGGGTCATTCCCCTTTGAACCAGAAACTGAAAGAACTCGGGATTCAGGGCAACGGCCCGGTCATAGTTTTCCAGGGCATCCTTGTACCTCTCCTGATCAAAGCGAACATCCCCCCGCAAGCCATGGAACAATCCTTCCTTGGGTTCGACCTTCAGGGCTTTTTCCGCCAAAGCCAGCGCCCGGTTCAGATCGCCTTTGTCCAGGGCTTGTCTTCCTTCGTCATGGGCCTTGTAGGCGTCCTTGGTTTTTTGCAGATGGGCCGTCATCTGTTTGTATTTTTCCGCATTCAACATTCCGCCGGTGGCCAGGGTTTGCGCTTTGTTCCGATTGGCTTCCACCCTTTCCAGGGAAGGGGGGTGACTGGAAAACATGCCGCCAAGCCAGTCCTGTTGTTTGCTTTCGGACAATTTGACAAAAACTTCCTGAAGACTGACTGCGGCCGAGGGATCATAACCGGCTTTGGCCATGTATTCCATGCCGTACATGTCCGATTCTCTCTCTGCATCCCGGCTGTATTTCTGGCCCACCAGGGAGGCCGCAAGCTGGGCTCCCAGAATGCCCAGGTCTCCATAGGCGGAGTCGCTCATGGCAATACCGGTGACTGCCACAGCGCCTTGCATCAGCATGCCACGCTCCATGGCTTTGGCCCCATGCCGGGCTGCGGCATGCACCATTTCATGGCTCAGAACCGCCGAAAGCTCAGCCTCATTTTTTAGTTCCGTCAGCAGGCCCCGGTTCACGGCGATTTTTCCGCCGGGCAAGGCCCAGGCGTTGGGGCTGGAACTGTTCAATACCTTGAATTCATAGGGAAGATTCCGGTCGCTCACGGCCGAAAGCTTTCGGCCCACCTCACTCACATAAAGACCCACCTGGGGATCGGCCACATAATCGCCCCCCTGCATCTGCCGGCTGGGCACATATTGTTCCCGGCCCACTTGAAGCTCCTGGGCTTCGGACACCAGGGACAGTTCATTTCTTCCGGTCACGGGATTCGTGGCACATCCCGCAAGTATGGAACAAGCCACCAAAACGGAGAACATTAATTTTTTCATCAGGGTGTACCTCGTGAATAAGGAGTTATGTCGCAATTATAGGAGAGGGAGGGATGCCTGTCAAGCTCGGGGCTTCTGTTTTTTCCCTTGACCGGTTTTAAGGGCCTGTGATAATTGACATCATTCTTTTGGCCGACGTAGCTCAGTTGGCAGAGCAGCTGATTCGTAATCAGCAGGTCAGCGGTTCGACTCCGCTCGTCGGCTCCAAAAAAAACAAAGGGGATATCGGGACATTACGTCCGGCATCCCCTTTGTTTTTTCATTCTCAAAAGTAGTCAAATCAGAGTTTTCCATCCCCTTGTCTTCATCTTTGACGATGGAGTTATGCCCGATTTGACCAACGCTGAAAAGAGGGTCAAGTCAACCCGATTCCTCCTGTGGCAGTTGAATTGACATGCAGACAGGTTCATTAACATAGACAGATCAACCTAATTCGGCCCACTTCGCGGCCCTCTCAGGCAAGCGCCCTCTGGTCCACTCCATAATGCACTTCTTCTTCATTCGTGTTCTGGCCACTACTTTAATAAACACGACTCGGCAAGCGTTTTCCGATCAGGCCGATCTTTTTGACGCAGGCTCCTCTGGGCCATAAAGTTGGGATACCGCCTGGAAATCAACCTTTTTAACAATGGATAACGATCGAAAACCCGAGGCACTTTGAATCGATTCAAGATCTTGCAATCATCCCGCGTATCCATGATTGTCAAAGATCTTGCCAGCCAATCATGGTCAATATTCTCTTCGAGACTTTTGTCGATGTACGCAGACAGGTGTTCCCTCGGCAACTGAGTCAGCGGTTGCTGGATTCCAACGGTCCCGGTGCAGAAAGCACATGCCGAAGGAGGTGTCGACGAGTTGGCATAGTCAAGAAGAGCTGCCTGGAAGGTGTCGCTATCAACGATGGGAATACGGTCGGTCTTTTCGGATTTGCCAGTCAACTTGGCTGCATAAATGATCTGCGGACATTTGTAGAAATAACCCTCACGGATCGCATGACAGCCCCATACATTGGCATTCTTGCAGGCAGCATACACCTTGTCAATCAAACCTTTGTCACGGGTCCCTTTCAGGCTGAAGGTGGCGCGAAATTGCTCATAAGAGAAGATGGTTAATTTTTTCCCCAAGGCATCGGCCTTTTCCTGGATAAAAACGATATCCTCCTTGGTTTTAGGCACACCGGGATAAAGAGAGACTTCAAATTCATCGATAGCCTGCCAGACCGCCTCGCTGGCCTTACGGAGAAGGACGCCGTTTGTGACCAAGGTGAAATGATCGCTAATGCCCGTGGATCTAGCCGCTTCAACCACCCGGCCGAGATGCTTATGCAACAAGGGCTCGCCACCAATGACCTTCACGAATCGAGGACGATAATACTTGGCCATGATGGAAAATGATCGATGAACCGAATCCGGGTCGGCAAACCAGGCAGGCATCAACGGGGAAGCGTGATTACAGGCATTGCAGTTGAGATTACAGTGATCGGTGACAATCAGCTCAAGATGAGTCGGCGAATAAATCAAACCATTTTCAAGTCTGCTTTTTCCATGACCTTGCATATCCACAGTGGCGCCTTTCGCTATCCGCAGTCTGATTACCCCTTACAAGATCAAATCAGCCTTTCTTCAAATCCTGGAACCATGGAATTCGTCAAAATGAATATAACTTTACTGCCAGGCTGCGTATGTTTCCCCTCCGGCAATCCAGGAGATCATCCCGCCTGAAACCCTGGGCTTCTGGTCATCCAGAGCATTGTCGGTCAGACGGACGACTTTTGGATTTTCAGCCTGGAGATCATAGTAGAAGATCTCGCTTCCGGTGACTCCGGAGAGCACGCCCGACCAAACGATGAGATCATTTTCAATCCGGGGGATTGAAGGCCACAGTCCATCGTTTGTTGTATTGTCCGTTACTTTGACAATATGCGGGGATGCCGCTTGGGTGTCGTAGTAGTATATTTCGTTATCCGTGCCGTCTGATGCAGCCCAGACGATTATACCGTCGGATATTTGGGGATAATCGTCGGCCACCGAATTGTTCGTCACCCGGACAACGGCGGGAGAAGCCCCATTGGCATCGGCATAATAGATCTCATCGCTTGATCCGCCACCTCCTCCATACCACGCGACAATTCCGTTATGGACCACGGGATGTGCATTCCATCCCCCATTCGTCAGCTTGATCGGTGTTGGTGAATCTGCATCCAGGTCGCAGACGTAAATATCGAAGGTTGGCCAAAGGCCCGCCATCCAGGTGACAAACCGGCCGTCGGTTTTTGGGAAAGGATCGGAGTCACTGATCGTTACCGGAAAATCAACCTGCTCATCCGTATCGAAGTTGTAGCAATGGACAATGTTGTTGTTACCAACCCAGACCACAATTCGACCCCGGGTGTGGAAAACGTCAACGCTTTCGATCGCGCCGCTGATGTCTACAACTTCAGGAGAGGCGTCAGAAAGGTCATAAGCATAAATACGGTAGGAAGCTCCGTCCCAAGCCCTCCAGACCACGAGGTTGTCATGCACCACCACATGCCACAAGGAGTCCCCTCCGTCAATCCAACCGACATCCGGTGAAATAACCTGGGGTGCAGCGGTCCCTTCGGGTTTTTGAAAAAAAATCCGGGTTTGGCTGCCTGCAGATAGCTTGGCGCTCCATACCACGGAAGTACCATCGGTGGAAGAGTCGGTCGACTGAATGGAAGTTGATGATAGAAGCACAGGGGTCATGCCCGTCGAATCGGCCTTGTTGCTATCGGAACAGGCGAAAAGGAACAGGGGGGTCACGACGAAAAGAGCCAGGGACAAATATTTATTTTTGAACATGTTCACCTGCCATAAAAAAATAGGGAACGGATGCAAATGATTTATACTTGTCGGCAAATTAGTGAAAAAAGCCCTCCTTGTCAACAGAATTCCCGGGTCGCTACAGGGTAATTGCATGTCTTGAGCGGAGTATGTCATACTGATCAATTGCCCGGTTTCATCCTTGGTGAGCAAACACCCTTGCCAAACCAGACACACAAGAAAAGCCCTATTTTCCTTCATACCCTTGGGGATCCTTTTGAAATTCCGGATCACCTCAAGATCATATTTAAAAATCGATACGGCCTTGTCCAACGACCCTTGCGGATCAGCGCTTCTTCCCAAGGCCCGGTGGATGGGATTTTCCCTGTGAAGTTCATCCGGCAGACAGCATGATCGGATTTTATCCAGAAACCCTTTTGTCCCCAACACCAATCCATAACGGAAATCCTCCCACAGGCGCTTTTCCTCTTTTGCATGGTTCTGCGCTTTTATCCGGTAAGCCTTGTGTTTATCTTTGGCTTAAAAAAAACGGCATACCGCTCCACCATGTCTCCTATGGTGTCCAAAAACAGTTGGCGGTCCTCATCATCGCGGAAAATCTCTTTTCGTTCATTCCCCAGGGACAAGACATGATAAAGCCCACCTTCATATTCTATTCTCCAGGGTCTGCCCTGGCATACGGAATATGTCGAGTAGACCGGTTTCTTCAGTGAAGATAATGCTTCCACGACTAGTCTTTTAATGACGCCTTGCCGCAAGCGGCTACTACGTGCCTGCCGTTTATGCCTTGGCTTTACCGTTGTCACCGGCCCCTCTCAGAACCGTGCTTGCGCTATTTACGCACACGGCTCCTCACATGGTCAATGCACAAAGAAGCCTTACTTGGCCTTCTTTGCTATACGACGCAATTTAGTTCCCACCGGTTCCCCGCTTCTGTGAACGGCCCATGTTTCCTCACACAGCGCTCCCATGTGTAGCCTCCTTCCCTCCAGCAGCATTACCCGCCTTCACTGGTACTACGAGACTATCCGACTCCCTGTGCTGAATTTGCCTTCCTCCCTCTTCAGTTGTCCGGCATACTCTCAATTGCTCGAAAGAGGCACAGGGCCTCCCGGGTTGCCGTGTATGAACCTTGTCGGACCAAGTTAATGTACTGTTTTTATAAATAATAGGCTTCAAATATTGGCTAATAAAAGTCTAAGCGCCACCTTTTTAGCCCTAGGAAAGTGGTTTTAAGGAAAAATGGCCCCTATATCTTCTGCCAAAATATGAAAGGAAATGGATAGATGCGGTTTTGAAGAATAGCGGGAATAAAAAGCGGGATAAAAAATGGACTGAAAGAATTGCAGTCGGTGACATGGATTTTGTCATCGCAACGAAAGCGAAACATGGCGCAAAAGGAATTGGGCGCAAAGTAATTGAAAGCAATATTGGATTTGAACTCAAGGAGCCCCAAGAACCTTACATGCCTGTTTTTGACCCTAAAAAGGGACCGCTTAGCCCAAATAACGCCTATTTATTGGACGTTTAACTATATAATTAACAGTCTATTAGCTTGGTCCGACAAGGATGACAGGGCCCAGTCAGCTCGCTTCGCTCGGTGCTGCGCGATCTTCCGGCATGTTACCATGCAAAGCGCTGTCTTTCGACCGCACGTCAGACAGATCTCCCCGGATAAGAACGTGATCTGTCGCTATGCAACCGCGGCATTTACCGTGTCTCCTAAACCCGGGGCTTTGTCATGTTGTGCTGACTTGCCCGGAGACCTGGCCTTGTATGCCATTTCTGTTCGTCGGCTCATAGTTTGCAATCGGGGTTGGACGCTCCCCGGGGTGGCTCTCACCTACGGTGAGCCTTTCGCTGCGCTCCGCCTTCGGACGGTCCCTCGCGAGACCGCCCTTGTTTTTGGATAGTATTTATGTTCCTGTCTCACGACAGGAATAGGGTTTACATACAGGGGACTTTCACCCCATAAGATCACACCCATGCCGGGCGTACACAAAGACTTAAATGGCAACGGCAAAAAGCCGCCGTGCGTTAAGCACACGTTCGCAAGTTTGTTTGACGTTGAAATCCATAAAAATCTCCTTCGAAATCTTCCAATAAATAGCTTGACATTACGGTAATACTGTAATACGGTACAAAGCATGTTTAACATCAAATTAGGAGCGGAAAAAATGGAACCATTGATTAGTAGTAAATTGACTACAAAATATCAGGCAACTATCCCTGAAAAAATTAGATCTATTCTTGGAATTAGTGCAGGTGATTCGGTGGCATTCGAAATAGACTCAAAAAAACAGGTGATTGTCCGAAAATTGAATCCTGTCGATATTGAGTTTGCAAAAGCCTTAGAAGGGACTATGTCAGAGTGGCTTTCAGGGCATGATGAAGAGGCTTATCGTGATTTATAATCAATTTGATATTGTAGTCGTCCCTTTCCCCTTTACAGATTTTAATACTGATAAAAGGCGTCCTGCTTTGGTGTTATCAACAAAAAACTTTAACAATCAAAGTGGGAATTGTGTTTTGGCAATGATAACAAGTCAAAACAATCCTGACTGGCCATTGGATACTCGAATTGGTAGCATTCAGAAAGCTGGCTTAAAAGCTCCTTCAAAGATTAGGATGAAATTTTTTACCCTTGATAGTCGTTTGATTGATAGAAAAATAGGTGGGCTATCAAAAAAAGACCAGCTGGCTGTTATGAAGGCTTTGTATAGTTTAATGAATATAAAAGCAGAATAAAGGGATCGAATTGCTAATCGGGTAAGGGGGAGTTTTTCTCTCCCCCTCCCCACACCACCTATCATGCGGGTCCGCAATAGGCGGTTCCCAGAGGCTACGGAGCCGTAGCCGGGTAATGGATGTTCACCCACAGATCTTTGACAGAGAGCAAACCTTGATCCTTGAGCCATTGATTGGTCATGCCCGTCTGGGTTGCCAGCGTCCGGGACAGTCGCCAGGGTCCCTTCCGACTCATTCCGACTGAGATTGCAGTACGCAGGTGAGTTCCGAGCTTCGTCAGCTCCCGAACCTTGGTGCGACAGTAACGCCATCGTTTCCAATAACACATGCGAATCCTTCGGCGTAGCCAGTGGTCAATTTCCGGAATTGGAGTGTAGTACTCCGATATCCCGAAATAACCCATCAAGCCCCGGAGGTATTCAGTCAGCTTGGCAAGACGATACCCCATGGAGACGCCCCAGCTCCGCCCGGTCAACTCTTTCACCCGCTGTTTGAATTTAGCGAAGGCTTTATCCGACCAGCGGATACGGGTACCCTTAAAGACAAGACCGAGGAAAGTGATCTCGTTGATTGAGGCCACCTTGCTCTTTTCCTGGTTGACGGCATGATGGGCCGAACGCCCCGGACGGAATCCAAAACTAGATCCCGAAAAGTGAGGGTCAAAGATCGGTTGCAATACCCTAAAAACGCAGGGTCAGGTCTTCATTATTGACAGAATAAAAACAAAGGGGTTAAATATCTTGAAGAGTTAAGAACGGAGCCTTATTATCTCGGTATTTTTTCTCGCCACCTATCCCCCACCACCCCCAACAGGTTAAATGGAACTATGATCATTACCCCCCGCGCTGTTAACCTTTTTTCAAACCGGGTGAAATGAAAAATATCCGGGCACAAAGCGTCCGACTTTTGAATAAGCCCGGCCATCCTCTCCTTTTAGTTTCCGGATGTTTTTGTTGGATATCTGAATACACAGGTTGCGGCTGACCATTCGCCGTTGCAGAGGCAGTTAATTTTCATGGGCTTCAAAGGCCGTAAATCCAGACGAGTTTCGTAGTTTTATGGGTTGACATTTTTCAACAGAAATGTTTTGCAAATAAAGCTTTCTTGCCGTATTTAGCTCTATATGTCATTTTTCGTTACGATTATTCCTTTAATTTCAATGAATTCAAACTTGATATTACACATGACCCAATCGCAAGGTGTCGGTCTTTAATATCTAATTGCATTGCGATTGGACAGGAAGGTCACTGTTAGGGGTCCGAGGTGCCTGAAATCCTTGATTTGTGAATCAACAGTTAAAGTCACAATTCAAGATCTCAGGCAACATTGGACAACCCATCATCTGGAATCACATAAGGGTAAAACCGGCACCGGTTGCCCGGGTATCGAACATATAATCATAAAGGATACTTTTAACCCCTTTGATAAAGGAGACGTACCATGCGAATGCTGAGAAAGTTTTTCATCTTCAATTTCATCTTGATGTTTTTACTGCTGTCCTCCTGTGCCACCAAACCAAAGGCCCCGATCAAGGATTTCGTGCGCACGGCCGCTTCCTCTGAAGAGAGCTTGGCCCGGGTTGAGACCATAGGCATCATCAATGATGTTTGCCTGGTTAGAGACATCACAGGGAACGACGACTATGTGTCTATCGAAGATTCAAAACTTGCGGAAGCCCACATGACAAAAAGCGCTTGCGCCTATATGGAGCAGAAAGGATATACGGTCAAAGTTCATCTATCGCCGTTTGTGGGTGGATTTAAAACTCCTGACAAAGAAACTAAAGTTGCCGACTGCAAAGGTGGCGATGTTACCATGCACGGCGCCCCCTTTTATACCCATGATACCATCCGTGAGGATAAGCCCTTTCAAGAAAGTCTGATCCACAGCATCAGAAAAGCCCTGGCTGCGGTGGATCAAATGAAAAAAAGTCCATCGGAAGCTATCTCCTTTGATGATGAAACACAAAAATATTTAAAACACATTGCCGATCATGAAAATATCGATACCGCACTTTTCATTATTGGAAACGGCGTGATCGTCTCCACCGGGAAATCCGTTGGTCAGGCCGTGGCAACCGGGATGCTCACCGGGATCCTGACAATGGGCATGGTCACCTATTCCAAGTACGACGTGTCCTACCTTGACAGTTATATCGTCCTGGTTGACTTAAAAAGTGGAAAAATGCTCTGGTCCAATTCATTTAGGAAAAAGCAAATCGACCCCACAGAAGAAGAATTCTATACGAAAAATTGGGCCGCCACGGCCCTGTACCATCTACCGAATAAATAAAGGCTTGTTTGCCCTGTCGTTGAATAAAAATAACAAAGACACCGCTTTCTTGGATAACCAAGGCAATAAGACTGGTATAGATAACCTAAAAAAGGGTGACCAACTAACCGTAACTACTGAAGTTGATAGTGATGTTGCAATATCTGTAAAAAAAGGGCTTATGGAGATTAGGTTGTTTTAACGAAATTTGGGGAAACCGGGATCAAACCTTGTTGATTTGTGAAAAAGTAGACATAATCAATACAAGGTTTGATTCCAGACACACACGAGTAAAGCGCGGCGATGAGCTTTTTAGTCCCAAAAGTAAAGGATCTAATGGTGAACCAAACTGAGCTTATAATCCTATTGTTCTTCTGTGCCTTCGGAGCTTCAATTGCGGCCTTTTTTTCAAATGGTTTTAAATTTTTACGCAGGTGGCAAAATTATATTTTTGGATTAGGACCAAAACCAATTCGATTAAAAAATGGAGAATATGTTGGCGATTATGCTCTGGCTGACATTGAATATACTTCTCCCGATGAGATTCCGGAGCTATTGGTTATTTTAACCGAAAAGACACAGAGTTCTTCCACAAAAGCATCAGCACGTGCAAAAATCGAAAAAATCAGACCTGGCTCGAAAGATGCGGCAAGTCAAATAGCTTCGGCATTGGAAAACGAACTAATTAAGCGTTCGAGAATTGCGTATAGCCTGGTAAAGGCATTAGCATCAATTGGACCTGAAGCGCGCGAATCTGTGCCCTTCCTAATAAAGATAATGGACAATATGGATTCTGAGTTTAAGTTTCAGGTATGTAAGGCCTTAGCGGTGATCACCAAGCAGGATTTTAGTGAGGACAAGAATAAATGGTTGCAGTATATAAAATATCATTAGTGTCCGGTTAAAAAACCATCGGGGCAAGGTCTTCATTATTGACAGATTACCCTAAAAGTTAAAAATGAGGACCATTGCCTTATTTAATGCAAAAAGAAAGGGAGATTAATGTCATGAGCGAGAGCGGAATAAACATACAAGACAACGTGAAAGAATCTAAGGGAAATCAGGTAAAATCTGTCATGGAAGGAGATAAAACCATTATCAAAGTCCGCCAACATGAGTTTAGCGTAGGGTGGCCCGGCTCCGAAATTGCGCCCTGTCCTGGAGAATATCTGCTGGGTGCTCTTGCTGGATGCACTTCCGGGGTGGCTTCGTTAATGGCCAAACAAATGAATTTTGATTTAAGAGGAATGACCATTGAGGTATGGGGTTTAGCCGGAAATAATAAAGTTTCAGCCACCGCTGTCTTGAATACAACTGAGAATGACGAACGTATCCAGAAGTTAAAAGAGGCCACGGAAAATGTTTGCCCGGTGCATAAGTTTTTCAAATCCACCGGCATGGAAATGGATATCGAATGGAAGCGCGCCTGAAGAGAACATAAAACACGTTTTATATAACAAAACATCTGGCTCAGGCCCACATTCTTGACAGATTATCTTGAAGGGTGAAGAATGATGACCTGGCCCCCTTGTTTCTGCTTGCCTGCTTTCTGCCGCCCCATGATTTCACAGATCTTCTATGAATGGTTTGGCATATATACATAGACCACCTCGCTACGTTCCGGTTGCTTTTTTTAGTGCAAAACAGAAACCCTTGCCCTTGGGACAAGGGTTTCTGTTTTGCACTAAATGTTTGCCTTGTGGTACATATGATGATACGTCTAAAGATACAATAGGAGGTGCGTTATGAACAAATTATCGAATATAATTCCTGTCAGCGATTTAAGGCAGGATGCGGCCAAGATTTTGAAACAATTGAATAAAAATAATGAGCCGCTGATCATTACCCAAAGGGGGCGAGCAGCAGCTGTTATGATTGGTGTTGAAGCCTATGAAAAATCTGAACACGAAAAGGAACTCCTATGGCTTTTGGCCAAAGGTGACCGGGAAATCGATTTAGGTGAAGGATATGACCTGAATACCGTCCTTGCTGAAGCTGACGTTCTTTTGGCCAAGGAGTCATAATGAAAGTCCAATTTACCCCTTCTGCGCGAAGCCAATTTCTATCAGCATTAGCGTATATTCGAAGGGATAAACAGGAAGCGGCCGTTAACTTTCGGAACAAAGCCGAAACACTTTTACGGAGGCTCGAAGATCTCCCGGAGTCCGGGAGAATGATACCCGAATTCCCGGAACTTCCTTACCGCGAAGTGATTGTATCGCCATACCGATTTTTTTATAAAGTAAAGGAGAATGTTGTGTGGATTATTGCTGTTTGGCATGGCGCACAGCTTCCAAAGGAACCAAAATCCTGACGCTTACTGACCCCGCCATTTCAAAAAGAAAGAACCGGGTTCAAGCCGCGAATGATGAGCAATCGGTTTAAATCGCAAATCACGGCTTGAGTTCCTGAACTGATGCTACATTTATGGCCAAAAAAGGAGGAATAATCATGGAAGGGTGGACCGAGGAAGAAATAAGAAATAAAGATTTAATGGCTCCCTGCGGATTGTATTGCGGCGTATGCGGAGTGTACCTTGCCACAAGGGACAAAAATGCAAAATTCAAGGCGATTATGGGCAATCTTTATGGCACGGCGCCTGCGGAGACAGAATGCCTTGGATGCATGCAACCCGACCCGCCCAAAAAGCTCTATGACGCATGCAAATTGTGCTCTTTAAGAGATTGTATCAAATCAAAAGGGTACTACTCATGCCACCAATGTGCGGAATGGCCATGCAGTCTTGCTGATAATTTCGGGGTAACCACTGGAAATAATGTGATTAAAAGAACCATTCCCGTATGGCGGGAGAAAGTTGCTGAAAAAGGGGATGAGGAAGGCAGCGTTGAATGGGCCCGGTCGGAATGTGAACGTTACCATTGTTCTTCCTGCGGGGAACCCCTGTTCAGGGGGGCTAAACGTTGCAGGGCCTGTAAAAAGGAAGTCGCTGATGAACTGGATGGAGTCTTTGGCTGGCTCTGAACCCGGGCAACCTTCCCTGAACCCGAAATCCATTCAACGCCCTTTGATGCGATAAAAACAAGGAGGAACAAAGATGACACCACTTATCACCCGCAGACTGGGTCGCACGGAACGTCAGGTCACAACCATGGGGCTTGGCGGACAGGCATCGATTCAATGGACCGGCAAGGGAATTGATCCCATTGCCATCATCGAAAAGGCCTACCGAATCGGCATCAATTACATGGACACCTCAAACGTCTATGGCCCGAGCCAGAAAAATTATGGGGAGGCATTCCGGGGTTTGGGGTTGTCTCCGGCGGCCGCCAATTATGACCCCGCCGCCCGGAAGAAAATCTTTCTGGCCACCAAGACCCATTTCCGCTCGGCCCGGCAACCCAATGGGGACCGGTTTCGAACGGACTTCAGCGATGGCATGACCGATGGCTTTAATGTCGCCTCCTCCGTGGACGATGTCCGCCGCTCCT
>Ga0180732_1001250_pt1 | contig 16419 bp, 15 predicted proteins | sample KR11_01MetaG_FD_148674 | JGI IMG/M metagenome (GOLD analysis project Ga0180732, IMG submission 148674) | Groundwater microbial communities from the Olkiluoto Island deep subsurface site, Finland - KR11_0.1 MetaG | ecosystem: Environmental > Aquatic > Deep subsurface > Groundwater | place...
AGTATGTATAGGAAATGACAACCTGAATTGTTTTATTCGTAAAACACCATATGATTTAAAGATTCATAAAGAGATTTATATAAACCATGAAAAATATGAGCCAGAAGATGAATCTTTAGAGAAATATATAGACAAAACAAAACATGCAGATGAAATAATAAAAACAATAAAAAAGTATTTTGATATATATGGTGTTGAACTAAATAAATATACAAAAAAAATAGAAATAAGTAATCGTCACATAGAAAAACGATGAAATAATGTTTCCACTATAAAAGAACCGTATGCATTCTAAAACCAGTATCGGTAAACCTATTTATACCTAAAAATATAAAAGTCACCAGGATGCACTATAAACGTCTTTTATGTGTTTTTGGTATCTATATAACTCAATTTCATAACAAAATATAGTAGTTTACCTTCTTTTTTCAGTGAAGACCTTCCTTCACCCATACAGATAAAGAAAATCTCCACAGATGTAGCGTAGTATCTTGCCAATATAAGAATAGTTGCAATAAGATATAAATCTATTTTAAAAAAGTCTTCACTAAAAAAGAAACTATTACAATTTCATTTCTAAATAGTCACTAATTGTAAGTTCTCCACGTTCTGCATCGATTTTATCTTTCAGTGCTTTCTTAACTTTTATAGTAGTATAGTCTTTTCGTGGAGGTATAATAATCTTTTCTGCATACTGTTCTCTTTTCTTATTTATAATACTTTTAAGACGTGGAGACCAGTTTTCAGGTATAGGTGTATCTATATTTATTTCAGCAGAAGTATCTGTATTAGTATATAATTTTATAAGTCGTTTCCATTGTCGTGTTAATTCTTTATCAGCAAGTTCTTGTTGGAATGAAGAGGAGTTAAGTTTTATTCTATATGCCAACTGAGGATTGTTCCATGATTCATTATCTATATTTTTAGAGACTGCTCTATAATATGTTCGTTTCCAATCCATCTGAGTATCTATGAAATATGCAGTATGCATATTATTTTCTTTTCTTACTTCTAATATGTCTATTTTTGTATCGTTTAAGAATATGTTTACTTTATCAAATTCTATATTTGGAATAAGTTCTATACGTTCTTCATTTTCAGTAAAGTATATGTTGTTATCTTCAGATATTTCCATTTTAGAGTTATATATCCAATTAGTATCGTGTTTTTTTGATAAATAATCAAACAAGTTTTCTTTTTCATTTATGGTGATTTCACCTAAATCTTTCGTTATATGTTCCCATGTAAATAAATATGTATTAGGTATATGTCCACTTGGATGTTTTTCTCCTGGTGTAGGAGTTATGCTACGTTTTGGTTTTTCTATTTTAAATACTAATTCAAGTTCTCGTAATACATACATTATCCTATTCCAGTTCTGGTTCGTGATACCTTTTCTACCAGTACTTTTTCTATATGTATCATATAATTTCCACATTTCGTATGATGTATGCATTGGATATTTAAGATACTTTTTAGCTTCTGGATTATATAGAAGATTTCTAATAAAGGGACCGAAAGATGCTTGTTTAACCATATGTATTTATACTTATGGAGTTATTCATATTTAATTCTATGTTTAGCGACGAACAACTTCTAAAAGAATATCATGAATTCTTATTAGCTAATAAACGAAAAAAAACAGCAGATATATATCTATTCTTATTACAACATTTCATATCGTATTTGCATAATGTAAGCAAAACATTACATACCACTACATCACAGGATATTCAAAGATATATTGCTACAAAGAAATGGAGCAATGTTTCAAAAATTATGTTTATCACAATTATAAAAACCTTCTATGAGAAACAATACTTGTTACAAATTCCTGTAGGAGTAACTACTGATGAAATAAGATGGAGACTGGAACGTGAAAATCAGATTAGAGCAATATTGAATTATCCATTGCCGCATAAAGAAATAGTACAGAAGAATAAGTCCTTGTCACTTTCTTCAGTGAAGACTTTGCTTGAGTATGCTAAGAAAAAGAATATTGATGAATATTGTTTAATGTATGCTTTGTTCTATTTTGGATGTAGAAAATCAGAGCTGATGTATATAAATCCAAGTACTGAAATAAATTGGAAGGAAAACTATCTAAAAATAACTGCTGAAAAATCAAAAACGCATACAGAAAGAATATTATATTTCAATGATTATACTAAATCTATATTGATACAGATACTTAAAACATATGGAAACAGAAAACATTTGATTTGTAAAGAAGATACGTTTCTGAATAAAATATTCTATAAATATAATAAAATAGTTAATATGCATCTTTTTCCACATCAATGCAGACATACTTTTGCAACTGAACAATTAAAGTATATTAAAGGAAAAATAAATATAGATGAAGTGATGGCTATACAGATGTTGCTTGGACATAAAGGAAATACTACACAAATCTATACACATTATAATAATGAACTAAAAGAAATTATGCTTCGCTATCACTACTTGCAACAAATCTAAAGAAAAGTCTTCACTGAAAAAAGAAAGAATGAAGGTTCATAGTCTTGGTGACATCTTTATATCTATTTGAACAGCTCCTAATGCCCCTGCAATCTTTGAAGTAGCAGATAGGTTCTGTAAACTGATATGTAATTCATTTGTACCATCATAATCCTCATATAATATTTCTAATCCACCAACATTTAGTAAATATTGATTAATGTTATCTATTCTAAATGCAGGTGAAGAAGTCATATCTAGTTCAACATCATCAATATAACTATCTAATTCAAGATCAGTATCATCAAATGTATCTTTTCCCCAGAATATTAATCTATATTTCAGTGGTTGTATTGATTGAATGTTTACTGCTCTGACCATATATCTATCACTTGATAATCCTATGATATTTTCTGTTTCTTGTGCATTCATTGCTATACTTTCTGTGAAATTTGTAGTGGATACAGTTGATACTATTTCTATTTTTTCTGCTTTACTAACATCTGCTTGCATTAATCCTTCAGAGTCAACAGCAACTGTTTTTAAAGTACCGCTGTATTCACCTTTAATTAAAGCAATCATATTACCATTACTGTCTACTGAAATAATCTGTAAATCTGTGCCATCTGTTCCTTTTATTATAGTATTAGAACTTCCAATTTCATATTCAGCAACAGTATATGATAAATTAATTGTATCTGATCGATGTCTTAATTCATATACATTTTTTAATATTATATATTCATCTTCTTTAATATGTATTTCATCTGTGAAGATTTCTCCTTCTATATATGAAGCACGAACATATAAGTTCCCTGGACCTCTGTTTATAATATATAATTTTTCTGCTTTTCTACCTATAGTGTTATATATTGGTTCTTTTGTATATGATGAACTACTGATAGAAGGAACTGATGTTATTGCAACAGTAGAAGTTCCAGATTTGTTGTAATATTTTGTTCTTTCTGATTGTCCTGAAAAAGAAATGGCATCTTTTATTTCTTTCAAGATACTTATTACTATATCTGTTTTATCTATAGGAATAGGTCGGTATCCCTTTTCTGGAATAGATGTATCTATATGGTTTTTATAATCTATGTCATCAGAAGATGTATTATTCATAGGATGCTATCTATTTTTTTCAGTGAAGACTTTTTGTTTGTTATCTGATTATATTAAAAAGATGATATTTATATATCATCTAATATTAAACTACCTGCTAAATCCGGTTGCGACTAATCTGGTATATTTCTCTGGAGCTTTTGCAAGCTGACGACCAACGATGCGCCATCCCCAAAATTGTAAACGGGTTTGAGAGAGGGTGTACTGAGTAGGATTATATACATCAACATAGATCGTATCGTCCTCCGCTACATATGTCTCTGTTGTAGCGAATGTTGGGTCGAGGACTTCAGTATTATAATCGAGTCTGATTTCATTATTTCGTGTCTTCCACTTCGATTGTGCCGCCGGGAGTTTGATTGTATACATCGCATCATCGAGGGGCCTCATTCTAAACTGAAACACCTCACTTATGTCGCTACCGGTACGACCACTTCCTTCCATTTCAATCGAAGTGACCTTATTCGCATTATCCGAAGCACCTGAAGCAAGTTCTCCAAAATCTTCTATGAGGTCCAGAGAGGGCGGCAATCCTTCGACGTATACACAGTCGAAATACTTAGTTGTTCCTTGAGCTGTAATTATCGAATATTGCTGGTCGATAGCAACAACGGGGACGAAATCTTTTTGATACATTGTCATATTATTTATTCACCTTTGTCTTCTTTCTTTCGTTATTCTCTAAAAGAGAATAGACATATTTATAATATGGTGTCAATACTATATAAATGTATTACTCCTCCAAAAAATAAGTTGCTTAGGTATATTGTATATGGAAGAGTAATCTATATATCATTGCATAACAATATATAGTTTTGCTTAGGTGATATAATGCCATATAAAAATAAAGAAGATGCGTCAAAACATAAAAAAGAATATTATCAACTTAATAAAGAAAAACTAAAAATACAAAAAAAAGAATATTATAAAAATAATAGAGAACATATTCTAAATACAAGAAAGGAATATTATCAAGAAAACAAAGAATCTGTTGATGAATATCAAGAACAATATCGAAACAATCATTCTAATGAAATAAAAGCATATCTAATACAATGGAAAATCGATAATCCTGAATATGGAATCAATTATTATAATAAAAATAAAGAACACTATCAAAAAATACAAAAAGAATATCGTGAAAAAAACAGAGAGATTATCAGTAATAAATTCAAGAAATACTGCAAAAATAACAGAGAAAAACGTAAACAGTTAAATGTAAATTGGCGTAGAAAACATCCCTCATATCAAAAAGATTATTATAACAAAAACAAAGAAATATTAGCACAATATCAAAGAGAATACTTTAGAAGTCCAAAAGGAAAGATAGTTGATAAAAGGCGAAAGTTAAAACGAAAAAATAAAAATCTTGGTTACAATCCACTAAATAATTATTTTATTAATTCGGCTGGACATCATATAAACAATAAAGATGTAATATACATACCAGATAATATTCATAGAAGTGTATATCATGAATATTATTCAGGCAAAAATATGCATATAATTAATTATATTGCATTTTTTTTCTTAATGATGCAAAATATAGAAGAACTATCAAAATATTTTGCCTCTTCTCATTAAAACTTACCACCGGCGGTTCGTTTACCTGATTATACATTGACATATTTTATTATTCACCTTCCTCAAAACAAAGTCTTCACTGAAAAAAGAAATCACATCACTAATCCATCAGACTATAGTGGTATGGTTGTTGTTACAGTTTGAGTTCCATATGGAATTAATAGTAATGTAGCAACTCCTGTTACATCGGTTATTCCAGAAATTCCTGCAATATCAACTTGTGCAGATACTATTGGAACATTTGCTTCATCTGTAACAGTTACTGCTACTGTTGATGTTCTTCTTAATTTTACTGATGTCGATATAGTTGATTGATCTATATTTAATGGATCTGTTTGTATATATGTCATATTTGTTTCCTCTGTTATATTTATATTCTCTACAAATTCCGAGGACCAATTACCACAATAATTTTGTCCTCTGAATTTAATAGTATGAATTCCTATAGATAAAGTATTTGTTTGAATTATAAATGTATCTGTATTAGTCTGTATTATGTCGTCTAATTTCCATTCATAGATAGATATTGGGCCACCAGATACAACAGATACTTTTACTATTATTTGTTTATTTATTTCTATTATATGATCTTCATTTACCATAAATCATCAATCATGATAAAGTAAGATCACATACTGGTTGAGGGCATATTGAAGAAGTATATGTAATCTCTAAATATGGTGGATTTATAGTTGATTCTTTACTATAGAAATATGCATATCTATTCGGTGGAAGTTCTTCATCTTTGATTTTTAATAAAAATCTAATCGGGTCCTCATTGCCTATAAATGAATCAATAGGAACATCAAATGCAGACCATATAGCAGTACCCAATGTATCAATTGATAATATAGTTGGTTCATAATCTCCACCTGGCATTATCCAATTAGTTGTAGATGTTGATTTATTCCATGTTGCTTCCATTTCATTAAAATCAGAATTGAGAAGATGTAATTCACAAACATCATCAAAATAATATTTATACATATATAATGTTGCTTCTGTGATTGTACCATCAATGTGTATATCAAATGCTATTAATCCTCTCTGGAAATCTGTGGCATCACTTGTTCCTATTTGGATAGATGTATCACTACCATAATTACTATTTGGAACTAAGTATCTTATTTTTGTATCTTTTGTTGGTGGGATTGTTATTGTTGTCATATTATTTACCTATTTGTTTTTATATATATGTTATTGTTGTTATAGTATTTATATTATTCATAGTTCTATCATTGTAATATTGCATATTGGAGTTGGACAATAACTTTCGTCAATATTATGAGCATATATTGTAATACCTGGTCCATCGTAGCCAAGTGCCCTATATAAATATTTACTTGTAGCTTTAATAATTCCAGATATGATATTATATTTTATTTCAGGAACTAAATTTATTGGTGTTACAGATAAATTAAATATTTCCATTTCAGTGTATCCTGTTGCAAATAAATAATTATTATACAATGATATTGATCCTGTACGATTTACGTTTTTAAGATAATATGTATTTTTTAGTATTAGATTTTGTTTATCTGATACATCTATTATATATATATTATCATATCCAGAAGAAACATATAAATAATTTCCATATAAAACCATCCATAATACTGTAGAAGCTGGTAGTGCTATTGGAACACTTCCCAAAACTATTATATTTGCAGGATCTGAAACATCGAGACATTTTAATATTCCTGTATCATTTATATATGTATAATTTCCATAAGTTCTAAATCCAGAACGACCTAATCCGATTACTGTATAACTTCCCATAACTTGAATATTCAATGGATTTGAAACATCGAGTATATAATATACATCATCTCTACCTACATGTAAATATCCATTTTCGTAATATGGTCCATTATTTATACGACTGTTCCATGTTGATACTTTAATTGGAGTTGCAGGATTTGAAATATCGTATATATATAATGCTGCCCATCCACCTGCCATATAAAGATAATTTCCATTTATTACCATTTCCCATCCTCTGCCTCCATAATAGTTATTACCTGTGATTATTGGATTTGATGGATTACTTATATCAAGTGTTATTAAAAAGGCATCCTGTTGTAAATATATATAATTTCCATTTTCAAGAACTCTATATGTTCTTCCAAATCGCGGTTCAATTACTGATACTAACGATTCATTTGGAATAGATGTTATATCATATATTCCAGTACCTCTATAATGACCTGAAAGATATAAATAATTTAAGCTGTCGTCTATTGCAATTCCATAGGTATATCCTGTCATAAAATATCCTTCGCCTAAATCTGATGGTACATTTCTCATAGTCATGGTTGCAGGGTTTGTTATATCTACAGCGACAACTCCTTTATAAAACCAAGAAACATATGCAATATTCCCTTTAATTACAACATCCATCGCTGCTTCACTAACTGTAGCTGAACCAACAAATCCAATTTGAGTTGGTATATTAAGATTAGATATATCTATTGCATATAATCCCCATCCATAACTAGCTGCATATAGAACATTTTCAACTATCTTTAATCCATATATATCACCACGTGATGTCTTATCAACTGGTACACTCCATCTTGAAATCAATGTAACATTTGTTGGTATGCTTATATCAAATATTCCAATTGTTCCAGCATATTCGCCTACATAAGCATAATTTCCTTGTATTTCCAAACTTATTGCGTGTTGTGTAGATACCTTAGATACTTCAATTGGATTGGATTTATTTGAAATGTTATATATTCTAAATCCATCTGTACATATGAAAGCATAGTCATTTATAACGATTATATCATCAACATCAAACCTAAATGTTGCAGATGTTCCAACTATAAATGGAGAATAAAAATCACTGATATCTACAATCACAAAATTTTTGGAAGTACCAACGTACATATAATTTCCATTAATATATATTGAATGTACTTCATTAACGGCATCTATATCAGAAATTTTGATTGGTGATAATTGAGATGAAATATCTCGTATAACAACCATAGTTCCTTCTGATGAAAAAAGATAATTTCCATATACTTTATTTTCTTTAACTGGCCCATATCCCCAATGTTTTATTTCTGTTAGTTCTACTGTCATATTATTTACCTATTTGTTTTTATATTTATATGGTATTTTCTTCTATTTATATTTGTGTTAATGTAAAATTACATATTGGTGTTGGACATGTCTGGATAGGTGTAAGTGTAATTATATATCCAGAGGAAGTATATAATAATCCATTTGATTCAACCATATCTTCTCCACCAATATAAACAGTTTTAAGTATCTTCATATTTTTTGGGTTTGAGACATCAATTTCATCAAATCCCCATGAATCATATCTCGGTAAAACATAAGCATGGTTTCCATAAATCACTAAATTGTTAGTTCCAACAACATCAAGTTTACCCAATACTAAAGGATTCGTTACATCCGAGATATCAAAAGCATACAACATGCTGACGTCCGCTCCTACGTAAGCTATATTACCTATAACTTTAATGTCTCCTCCATATGGGTTTATAGCGCTGTATTTCCCAACTACTTGTGGGTTTGTTTTGTTAGAAATATCTACTATAAAGAAACCGTTCTGTCCACCACCAAGCAAATAATTAGTTCCATACTTTGCAGATACAAACGCTCCGAGACCAAAACCCAAATCTCCATTATAGATTATTGACGGATTTGCTGGATTTGAGATGTCGTATATCGTTAAATGATTTATTGCGATACTTTTTTCGTTAAGGTAATTATTACCGTTGTATAGATAGTTACCATCAGCTATCAGCGGTCCACTTACAGGATTACCATAACCATAAACAATAAGTTTTGGGTTCAATGGGTCTGAAATATTTACCACACAAAGGTCCGACCAGGTACTGGCTACATACAGATAATCTCCCTGAACTTCAATGCCTTCATTTCTCCCATTATTTTTAACCAGTGCAACTTCTTTTGGGTTTGTTGAATCACTTATGTCAACTACCCATATGCCTACATTATGAGCACCTATGTAGGCATAGTTTCCTTTAACATCTATGCTATCGCCACCACCTGGTGTAATTACCGTTGCTTCATGTTTTGGATTTGTTATATCACTAATATCTATAATCCCAAGACCCTGAGTATTTGCTGAAAGAAAAGTGTAGTTCCCATAAGTAAGCGATGCCACAAAAATTCCCTCTTCATATGCAGGCAGTACATCTACATGTTTGATAATAGACACGCTTGTTGGATTGGAAATATCAATTATGTCAAATCCTTGATATCTTTCGGATACAAACGCATAACCCCCAAAAAGCTTGATGTCATTATAGTTGTGTTGGTTTGGAGTTCCGATGATTGTGCTTACTTCTACTGGGCTGGCAGGATTTGAAACATCAATTACACGGAGACCGTTATGGTACTCAACCACATATGCGTAATTATCTCTGACAGCAACGCTTGAATAGTAATTATATGGTGTGGAAATGCCTTTTGCGTAACTTCCAGCAACAGACGGATTTAAAGGATTAGAGATATCGATTATATCCAGTCTTCCATCATATTCCAGGGTTGCGTATAAATAATTTCCAGATATATCCATTCTTCTTGGGCGATTAAAGCCAGCTAAGGGTAATGTTCTCACGAGTACAGGATTGGCTTTATTTGAAATATCTATGATGTTTATCCCTTGATTTGGTGAGGCATCTTTTGTGATGTATGCATAGTTCCCACTGACTATCACATCCCTGCCGCCGACATTGAGACTGGAAACAATATAGCTGGTTCTCGGATTGGATATGTCAGCAATTACAAAATATTTCCGGTTTGCTATATATAAGTAGTTACCCTCAATGTACAGCCCCTCAATAAAACCGTTAGTGTGAAGTATATTTATTGGTGGTGTACCCTCTTTGAAAGTTCCCAGTTCAGGTCGTGCAGGAAAAATATCTGTTTGTTTCCATGAAAGATTCAAAAGCCTATCTTTCGTGGAAATATCATAAATTCTGACCTGCTCGCCTGCTGCAAGATACAGATAGTTGTCTTTTGTGACTGCGTCCCAATTCTCACCAAAATCCCAGTGACTTGATTCCTGCATCATTGCAGATGTCAGATATGGTTGCATTAAATCATTTGCTATATTTTTTATGTTTGCTTCCCATGTACTCCATGGCGTTTTTGTTCTGTTCTTATATCCTTCTGTTAAGGTTATGTCATTGAATAATAGTCCTGGGTGTATCATATTTTTATGTCTCCTTATTATGTTATATTGTTAATTTATTATTCGTATTTATTAATGGTTTATAGTTTATATCTTATTTTTACTATTGATGTAAGTGATCCAGTTCCATCAGAGGAACGTGCAGATATTCTTGTGTTACTCGATACTTTAATTGGAATATGGAATATACATTCATATGCTAAATTTGTATTATCTGTCATATGTGAAACTGTTGCTATAATAACTTCAGCTGCTGCTAATCCAGTTGCAATATCTAATTCATAATCAGTATTTACTGTCATATTCGATATAGTTATTCCTGTTATAAAATATTGTGTTAATATAGTATCTACAGGAATGATTTCTGTGTAATCTCCTTTAGTATAAGCTCCTGCTGCTGATGTTATAGTTACTCCTGATGCATTTGATGGATATGTATAATATCTTCCTGTGTGAGTTTGTTCATTGATGAGAGCTATTTTTCTTTGGTGTAAGTCATTAGATGGAATTATATACATACGATGTATTTTTCCAGGAGATGTAAACATTCCTGTATATAGATATGTTCCATCTGAGAATAATGAATATACGAACTCTTCTCCAGCTGCAAATGTTAATGTACTTACAGTAGTGAATGTTGATAAATCTATTTTTACTACTTTTCCAGGAGATGTATATAATCCTGCATATAAATATGTTCCATCTGAGAAAGTTGTATATACGAACTCTTCTCCAGCTGCAAATGTTAATGTACTTACAATAGTAAATGTTGATAAATCTATTTTTACTACTTTTCCAGGAGATGTAAACATTCCTGCATATAGATATGTTCCATCTGAGAATAATGAATATATTTCGTTTTCACCAGCTGCAAATGTTAATGTACTTACAGTAGTGAATGTTGATAAATCTATTTTTACTACTTTTCCAGGTGATGTAGTTAATCCTGCATATAAATATGTTCCATCTGAGAATAATGAATAAGTGTAATCTTCTCCAGCTGCAAATGTTAATGTACTTACAATAGTAAATGTTGATAAATCTATTTTTACTACTTTTCCAGGAGATGTAGTTAATCCTGCATATAAATATGTTCCATCTGAGAATAATGAATAAGTGTAATCTTCTCCAGCTGCAAATGTTAATGTACTTACAGTAGTGAATGTTGATAAATCTATTTTTACTACTTTTCCAGGAGATGTATATAATCCTGCATATAAATATGTTCCATCTGAGAATAATGAATAAGTGTAATCTTCTCCAGCTGCAAATGTTAATGTACTTACAGTAGTGAATGTTGATAAATCTATTTTTACTACTTTTCCAGGAGATGTATATAATCCTGCATATAAATATGTTCCATCTGAGAATAATGAATATACGAACCTTTCTCCGGCTGTAAATGTTAATGTTTTATTTAACCCTAATGCACCATATAAATGTATTAATTGAGGAACACCATAAAATTTAGTTACTATTGATCTGATTATGCTTGCTAAAGTTGATCTTGCATTTAGAGATGGTAAATTCTCCTTTTCACCTATAACTCCTCTGACGTGTCTAAGTTCTATTGTTTCTTCTTTTGGAATATTAATCACCTTTGTTTTGCATTTTTAACATCTCTTCACTCTTCTTTTTCTTTCTTGTTAGAAACATACTATCACAATTATCATATATATAGTGATATATTGATACAGCATCTTTAGTACTAAAAGTAAGCTTCCATGCATTATTGTTTTTGTTATTACTACGTAGACCGCCACTATTAACTATTCTGTTTAACTTTAAACTGTTAAAAATATATGTCAATATACTTTTATCGTTTTGAGCAAAGTCTATATATATACAATTACTATTTTTGTCTTTATGCACACTACCTTCTGCTTCCCAGAAACCTCTTATAAAGTGACTGAGAAATTCTGATGGTATATCCAAATATGATAGCTTTTTTAGGCTTGATACTATTTCCTTTGAGCAAATACATAGTACTGACTTGTCATAATACTTTTGATATTTTATACTCCATGATTTATAATTCACTACTGGATGTTCTGAAATCATTAACTTCTTAAACTTATATAATACTTCAATATCTATCGGTGATATTATAAATCTTAGCATCCGTGGATTTGTATAACATCCGTCTCCGATAATCCAACCATACACCCATGCAGATTCTTGTGTCCACCTTTTGAAAAAGTCTTTATTAACATTGTATGTTCTTTTGTTGCCAAGCAGATTTGCTTCACTACGTTCTCTTAATTGTATTCCACACTTTCTTATGCGTGTTCCTATAAGAGACTGGCTAACATTACACATCTCTGCTATCTTTTTTTGTGGCAACTTCTCTATTTCATATAACTGTTTCAAGTCCGATATAGAGAACTCTTCTTTTGGCATTGTCTAACCTTTATTATATAGTTCAAATTAAAGTTTGTTATGTAGTGATTGTGAATTCTTTACCATCTAATTCATTTACCTTTAGCTTCTTTTGTAATGATGATTTAAATACATTATCATTTTGAATTTCATTTTCTTCAAATATCATACAGGTTAAAGGTTTGTTATCTATTTTTAAATACACTCTGAATTTACCATTATCTGTTGGTGATGTTCCTTGTATTTTTACATTTATATTCATATATTATACACCTTTATTAATTATTTATTATGTTGTTTATTGATTATTGATTTTCTTTTACTTCTTTTTCTTTTCTTTTTCTTATATAGTAATATCCACCCGATGCTAATATAAGTATCGTTCCAACTATGATTGGTTCAGGTGGAATTGTTAATGGTCTATTAAAATCTGCTTGAATACCTGCCATAGAGTTATCTACTATAACTTCTATTGTGAATAACCTGCTTTCATTTCCATAAAATAACCATAACCTATCACCATTGTTCCAACCATTTTTTAAATTTACTAAGTCGAATAGATATTCTTTTAGATTATGTTCACAATCTATTATTTGTATAGTTAGTTCTTCGTTTGTTGCCTGATTTCTTAGAGTCACATTATCAGATATGTATGGTGGATAAATATGTCCAACTATAATATAATGTTCTGACAATGCATAAGTATTTGATGTCATTAACAATAACAAACCGATGGATAGTATCATCTTAATAATAATGTTCATATCGTGCTCCTTATCCATGTTCCTGTCTGGTTCACGTATGCTAAAAAGCCCTGGTTCGGTTGTATGGTATCTGTTCCAGTACTTACATAATCGTTGGTTGTTGAATTATAATAGTATATATCAGTGCAGTTTACCATATCTATACATATTGCTGTCAGTGTCTGGTTAGATGTTCCCATCAGATATAGCATGTTCCATCCTTCTGTGATCGTAGTGTTCCAGGGAGTAACTGTGGTTGCTGTGATAGTTGTTTCTGCATTGAAGAAGCCAAGTACACTGTTATTCTTATCTATGGTATAACCTGCATTCCATGAATATCCTATATAATATGAATCCCATTCTCCACTGGTTACGTTGTAGAAGGTGTATGCTACATCATTTGATTCATTGGCTGCTATGCTTGAGAAGTTAGTATTCTTTGACCAGTTGTTGAACATTCCCCATGAGTTTGCAGGAATGGTAATTGATGATGTAGTAACGGTACTTGTTACATTTATTGTCCAGTTTACGGTATTCAGCGTGCTGCCATTAGCATTTGAGCCAGATAGATTCACGTATTTCGTGCCTGCTATATCGAATAATTTGTAAGCATAAGTATCAGCACTGCAATTTATCTGCGTTGCGCCTACCCATGAACACGTTGTCAGGGTTTGGTTTGCAGTGGAGTTGAACGTGACATTGGTGTTCTGAGGGACTGTGAACGATAGGGAATTATTATTAGTGTAATTGTTACCCCATGAAGTGATGTTCGGTTGATTCCCTGCGCTGACTGCCTGCGTCCAGTGACCAATATTAACGGTCTGCGGTGTTGTAGTTGTATCCCCAAGCAGTGTCAGGTTTACAAAATAATCTTGATATTTTGTTGTTATTGTCAGTGTTTGATTATTCCATGTTGAGCTATTCGTTGTATTGAATGTTCCATAATATTGATCACATATTTGAGTTGCATTACTACCAGTACAAGCCGAATAATTACCATACATTTGTATTTCTGTTTGATATACTTCATTCCCGCTTCCGCTATCATGCCATGCTGTGAGGTTGCCGTTAAATATATTAGTTGAATGTATTTTAACGTCGTCTATTATCCAACCGTAACTATTTCCTGATGAATCTGAACTGAAATAAAATCTCACTGAAACAGTACCATCCGGCTGGATAAACTGAGTTAGGTTAGCAGTATATTGTTTCCAAACATTATTGGTTGTTCCTGTCCAACATGGATAAGTACGAACTGCTCCCCAATAACAAAAATATGCGGAACTTGATGTATACACTGGTACAACCCCTGAAACATTAATATATCCAGTTCCGTTCCATGCCATTAACCATCCACCATCATAAACATTCTCAGTGCTTATATTCCCCCACCATGATATATTTAATTGACTATGTTTTGTGGTTATATTGACTCCAACCCATTCTCTCAAGCTTGCAAGATAGTTTGTGGTATCATCCCCTGTTTTCCATTTCCATGTACCTGAATAAGCACTACCATTATACCGTCCAAAATCCAAGGTTCCAGATTGAATACCTGTATAATAACGACTATCATTAGCCTCGAAGTCGCTATATACATCAAAGATAACTACATTTCCCGCATTATTAATTTGACTAACATTATTACTGCTGGTATTCTGCCATGCTGGTGTAGTGCTTCCATTTGTTGCCCATGATGGATCAATGAGAACAGTCTGTCCTGCTGCCATGACCTGACCATTCGTAAGCGTGAAATACATTTTTCTGTTTGTATTATCAATAGTGGCTGATGTATTCCAGCCATAAAGATAAGTTCCTGTTGTAGCATTCACAGTATAAGGCAAAACGTCAGTAACATCGAAAAGCGCAAAGTTATTGAAAAACCCTGGTGTGAATTTCTTAGTATCTATGTTTACGTCCTGTGCTGCTACTGAATCTATACGATATGTTAGCCGATATTGCCTTGCCAGAACATTACTTAACTCCAAATCCTGTTTTATGCGAGTACCATAATTATAATAAGTGATATTGAAATTCTCACCGCTACCCATGGTCATTACTCTTTTCAGTGTGCTGTTATCTGTTTTTATGAATTGATTTGATACAGGTATGGTCTCGCCCCACTTCTTATTTATGGGATTATAGCTTTCCACATGCCAGAATGCCCAGGGAGAAATAGCAGTGCCGTTATTTGGATATGCTATCATATCATAAGCATAAATACCGTCCCATACAGTTTGGATAAGTCCACCGTTCCAGAAAAGGTCATAACCTGTGGTGTAATAAGTCATGTAATTTATATTCTCGGCGGCGTACGTTCCGTTCCAAACCATAGGATATGTTGTGCCGTTGATATAATGCGGCATGCCTGCTGATGCATGCCCGATGAAGAGCAGCGAAATCATCATTAGTACAATAATAACTTTTGTGATGTTTTTCATGATATACATCCCCAATGAGCTTTCAAAGTAATTGTTCCTATATCTTCACCAAAGTTAGAAGAGTTTACCGTTACTCTTTTTTGTCCACGTCTTCCATTATGAGTTGCTGCAACAAGAATGATGTTTCCATTTGTCCATGCTGAAGCATTTGCTATGTTATGTGCAAAGTTACTATCTACTTCTGTTGAAGTTAATGAATGTGAACCTGCTACAGTTTCATTAGTTATCCATATCTTTGCACCTGATACATTACTACCTTTATATTGCACTTTACCTGCTATGACGTATGGCTTTCTTGGTGTAGATGGTGGTCCTGGCATTGGTGACATGATGTTATCCTGAGTATTTATTGTTATTTATTTAATTATTATGTTGCTATGAAATATATTTTTAGAATTACTTGAACATCACTAAGTTCAAGATTATTTCCATCAACAAAAATGTTTCCATTAAATTTAAGATTATATGTACCATTTGCTGTTACTTCAGA
>Ga0180732_1001251_pt1 | contig 16367 bp, 6 predicted proteins | sample KR11_01MetaG_FD_148674 | JGI IMG/M metagenome (GOLD analysis project Ga0180732, IMG submission 148674) | Groundwater microbial communities from the Olkiluoto Island deep subsurface site, Finland - KR11_0.1 MetaG | ecosystem: Environmental > Aquatic > Deep subsurface > Groundwater | place...
TCTCTCCCGGCGGGAGAGGGACGCATACTATTGGCTTGTGGCAACTAAGATAATTTAAGGGTTTTTTAGAATAAAAGAATTCTTCTTTTTAAGACTCAGGGTTATATAATTAAATTTAGACCAGTGTTAAATTGCGTATGACCCCAAATGCCTCCATGCGCGCTCTTCCCGATGATCTTCTTTGGAGCATAATTTGCCGCAAACAGGACAAGGCAGTTTTGTCCCTTTTGGAACATAAATGTGTATTTTCAGGCTTAACTTGATAGTATCAAGTTCGGTTTTTAAAACCAGCCAAGGATCGGTTAAACTGAGCATTTTCCCATAATGCTCGCTAAGGGTTTGCGCATCGTTCATAAGATTTAATTATTGATTAGATGCCCTTAGTATACCTAATTTTTTAAACTTTTGAAAATATTTTCTTTTTACCCACAGAATTGTCGGAAGAACCATTTGTTTTAACTAAAGATTTTTTAAAAACCTTTTAACCGAAGGTTTTTAATTTTATTTTTTTATCTTGACATAAAATTGCAATATCTTCCATAACAATTTCGTTGATAACGATTGGAAAATTGTGTCATTATCTAACTATGGCCAAAACTGCTATGACGGATAGTAATTTGCAGTGGACATTAAGAGTGTGAGTTTTAATCCTGCTCCATAGGTAAAAGAAGGGAAGAAGGCTAGCAAAAAAATCCAAAAAACGAATCACGGAGGTGATAAAAAAATAACTTAAAACATAAAACTTGAAACTTGAAACAACAATTTAAAAAGCCAGACTTTAGGAAGAACCTAGGCTCTGGTTATTTTTTTTGGGAGTATTAGCAAATACTACAGCACTATTCCCCCAAAATCGGTTCGGTGATTAGGTTGCCTGGGTATTCATCTTTGAGCTGGTAAATGTCAGCAAACGGATAGCTTTCTATAAGTTCAAAATGAGCAAATTCAGGGTTGTCTTTTATTTCTCTCCATGTAGAGTCATTGTCAGAATAACTGCGAACAACAATCCATCTCGCCCATCGATCAAGATCATTCAGCGTATTTTTATAATATACGCCAGTTCCTTCATGTATAAATCTTTTCATCGGCAAACCAGAAGAAAAAATAATAGCATCACTGGAAGCAGCGGAAATTAAGACGAAGCCCTTCTCGTTTGAAACATTATCTTGAAGCCATTCACTCGCCTCCCAAACATTTTTTCGACTAGAACCAAACCTTGCGTCATCAACATTCACAGCATCTCCATTTACAAAAGAAAAAAAAGTCACAAAAACAATTAAACTTACAAGAACAAATCGCAAACGAACCGCTTTGTGTATAAGATAGCCCAAAAAAATCGCGAAAGAAGGCATCATCATAATTCCATAACGAATATTAAACCAAGTATCACCAGAAATTTCGGGAATAGAAAGAATCGAATGGCCAAAATAAAGAGCCGAAATATTAAAAAGCAACGGGACTATTAAAACGGTTGTTGCTATACGAATCACAAAAGGCACAGCTTTTGAAAACCAAAAAAATAGCATGCTTAAAAATCCTAGTATCATAATAAATGCTCCTGAATTATAAGCAAGCGCGTAAATGTAAGTTTTTAAAGAAAATAAGAAATTCAATTTAGTGGAAGCTGCACCCGCCTCTTCAGCTTGGAGCTGTTGCGCATAAGCGGAATAAGGTCCATAGATAAAATATAAGGCATCGCCAAAAATAAGCTGGTTCCATACAAACCATAGCGCGATTCCAAACCCGCCTAAAACGCAAAAGAGAATTGTTTTTCCTTCCGCCGTTTTGTATCCATATGAGCGCCAAGTTGCTAAAAACACAAGAACAGACGCGAAAAAAAACAAAAACCAACCGTCGTAGCGGATTAAAGTGGAGAGCATAATCCAAAAAGCGGAATAGATAAGATAGATTAAATTATTTCTTTTCTGCCAAAGCAAAATATAATAAGCGCCGGCAGTCATTGTCATAAGAAGCAGAAGCTCGGTCATTGCGGTTGATTGCAGATATAAAATGTTGATATTGAAAACAAATATCGCCACTCCGAAGAATCTTCCTAAGAGGCCGCCTCCCAACTCTTTTATAAAAAGATAAATCAAAAGCCCGGTGCCGATAAACGCTATCATAGACTGAAAAGATCCAGCCAAACCAGAATGCCATAAAAAATCATTCCACACAGTAACGATCATTAAAAGATGAGGGAGAGGAAGCCAGACGCTTCCTAGTTGAGCAAATCCTGTGCTTAAACCCTCAACGACCCTTCTTCCGATATTCAAGTGGGAACGCGCGTCATTATACGCAAGCCCCAGCCCGTTTTCATAGTAAAATAAAAAAGAGCAGATAGAAATTATCGCCAAAAAAACAATGACCAAAAAAACTCCGTGCTTTTCAAGCCATTTTTCTGCTTCTCTGAAAACAGAGTATTCTATGGTAAAATTTATGCCGGATTTGAATAAATCTTTTTTCATTCTTTATTTTTTGAAAAATAAAGCCCTCTCGCCATGGACAGAGACGCTAAAATTATAATAATAAAAATAATATAAAAATATTTCTCGGCTGATATTTTGTTTTTAAAAAATGTCTGATAAACATATGATTTTGATCCTTGTTTGCGGAGATACTCCCAATTTCTCCTTTCGGTATATTTTTGCTCGCTACCCGTTATTTCTTCTAGGGCTAAAATTTCAATCTTAGGAGGATTAGCGCTTGTTGTTACGGCTCCAAGAGTATTAATATAAGCCGAATAAGAAAATACCACAAGAAAAACCGCCAGAAATATATAATTTCTCTTCAATTTCGTCAGCGCCAGCGCTATGCCCAGAGAAAGCAAGGCGTAACTTGGAATTAAGTAGCGCGAACCGAATGCCCATCCTCCTTGCGGATCTCCCCACATTGAATATAAAAGGATATTAAATCCAATTATCGCTATGATGATATTAGCCGCGAAATAATTTTTCCTGTATAAAAAAATCAAGCCGAATATTCCGAAAAAAACAATGGGGGCATAATTGATTATCCCGCGGTCAGGACTGAAAAAATGGACATAAAATCCGTTCATCAAATTGCGTGGCTGGAAAAAATCAAAAGGAATTTTGCTTGACAATCCATTATTTTCTTGCGCCACTGCCAGCATTTTTTCAAAATCGGAAAATATTAAGCTTTTGTTTTCGCTTATTTCTTCCACCCTTTCCAATGTCCCGGCAAGCTGGAACGGACCGCCATTGGACATCTTGTTAAAACTCAAAAATAATATTGTCGGTATGATTGCCGCGGATATGGCTAAAATCCCGACCAGTTTCAAGCTTATATTTATCCCCTCTTTATTTTTTCGAATTACAATAATTCTTTCAAGAGAAAACAGGGCGATGGGAAGCATTAGAAATAAATTAGGATTATCAACGGCAACTGAAAACGCGAATAAAAACCAGATCACAGCCAGCGACCGCCAATTATTCCAGCACAGAAGCGCGTAAAAACTGAACAGAATAATAAAGGTCGAAATATGATGCTGATAAATCGTCGTGGCGTATGTGAAAGCGGGGGTGGCGAAAATGAAAACAAAAGCTCCAAGGCTCGCGGCAACAGGATTTGCTTCGAGCTTGATTGCTATGGCGCGCAAAAGAATAATATTCAACAAAGCAAAAAACACTATTATAAGAAACGCTCCCAATTGCGAATGATCGAAATATTTTCCCAGAATATATCCCGGCATCGCCAGAAAAGAAACTCCCGGCGCGAATAGCGAAACATATTTTCCATCGGAAGTCATGGCTAAATCCGGAACAGAAAACTTGGCTAAAGGCAAAGATAGCTGGAATGATTTGTCTTCAATCACAGAATAGATTAAAGCAAATCTTGCGTGATCGTTTGATGTTTCAAAGGGGCCGTTTTCTCCACGCCATTTTGAAGAATTTAATTCCTCACTAGAAGGATTTCCCGGAATGCCTTTGACCATAAGAAGGAGGATTATAAGGCAAAACGAGAAGAATATAATTTTATTTTTATTTATCTTAATCATAAGTTTATACTTTAATGTTTTGTTAAATTATTTTGAGCTATATTCTAATTTGTCATCTCGAAATGATCCGCCAGATGGCGGAGATTGAGAAATCTAACAATTATATTAAAATCGATTACTCTTTCTAAATTCTATTATTCACAGATTTCTCGCGAGGCGCTCGAAATGACAAGCATCTTACTGTTTATATTTATTCTGTCCTTATTTATATAATAAACTTCCGGCTTGAGAACAATTCCGCGAGGAAACATAGGCTTGATCTGGCTTTTATATAAAGATATTATTTTTATTTTTTCTTCTTTATTGTCAGCTATGCTTAATGAGCCAAGATTTATTTTTGAACTAATATCTTTTTTTATTTTTGCATGAAGATTATAAGGAAAATCCTCCCAGAATATTAATTTAGAAAATATCTTTTGGCAGACATCGCGCGTTATAATATGGTCCGCATTATTCCCGACGCCAAGCGGACAAAAAACAAAACCTGGCTTAAAATCTTCTTTAATCTCCCGAAGCTTTTTCTCGACTTCCAATAAAGTATTTTCATCCCCTCCGGCGATTTTTCCAGAGACAATATGCATTCTATAGGTCGGATAAATATGTCCTAGCTCCGGGATAAAACCGCCTAAAATTTTTACAGCGGAGGATTTTTCTTTTTTCTTCCGGAAAGAAGCGTCAATAAATCCTAGGTGCAAAAATTTTATTTTCAGCGCTTGGCATGCTTTTATATCTTCTTCTCTTCTTATCTTGAATAAAGTCAAACCGTCTTGATAGTTGCACTGTCTCAAGAAAGCTTTAGCCGATAAAGTGTGGGGCGGGTTTGAGGCTTCAGTAAAAACAGTAACTATCTTAACCTTGGTTTTAGGCGCCAAATACGAAATCAATTCTCCCGCGGAAAATATTGCGTCATCCGGATGAGAGGAAACAAAAATGCAAGGAGTTTGATTTTTAATAATTTTTTCAGCTATTGAACTGATGTTCATTTTTTTGATTCAGATTTTATAATAGAATTAAAATATTTTCCGTATCTTTCAGCTATAATATCCCAATCATAATCCGCTAAAAAGTTTTTAATTTTGCCTTTATTTATATTCAATAAATTATTTCCCGCCGGCACTTCCAGCATTTTTTGCGCCAAGCAAGAAACATCAAACGGCTCAGCTTTAGCAGAAAAATCCGACGGCAGCCATTTCAGCCCTTCAATGTCAAAAGAAATCACGGGAATGTTTTGAGCTAAAGACTCTAGCGCAGCCAATGAAAATGTTTCAAAGCGCGAAGGAATAATCACGGCTATCGCTTCCTGAAATATTTTTAATTTTTCAACATCTTCCAGCCTTCCGAAAAATTTTACTCTATCGGAAATTTCAAGCCCGCGGATCATTTCTATTAATTTTTTCTCTTCATTAGGACTCCCCTGCCCGGCAATCGCCAGAGAATGATCGGTTTTTTTCTCTATTAATTTATACGCCTCCAAAAGCAGATCCAGCCCTTTTTGGTTTATCTCGATTCTGCCGATAAAAAGAAAATGTTTTTTAGGCAGCTGATTAAGCCCGCTATTGAAAGAAATAAAATCTACGCCATTCGGGATCACTTCAACGCGCGCTTGAGGGTTAATCTTTTTTATTTTTCTTTCAGTTTCTTCCGTTAAAACTATAAAGTTTTTATAAGTTTTAATTCCTAAGTTTTCTATAAGCTGAAAAGGGATTTTATATTTTCGAAACATATCTTCAGCGGAAAGCATATGAACTAGTCCAATCACCGGCTTTTTCGTAAAAAGCGGAAGAAAGGAAGTGGAAAATGGCGGAGTAAAACTTTCCACCCAAATATCAAAAGATTTTGTCGCAACATAAAAAGGAAGCATAAAATGAAAAACAAGCTGTCCCAGCTTCGGACCCAATAAACAGCTTCCGATATATTCATAATAAACACCGTCTAAAACTTTATTCCGAGGGCAATTGCGATATTTTCCCGCCAGCACTCGCGCTTCAAACCGCCTCGCTAACCGCTTTGCGGCTTCATGCACAGACCTTGCTCCGCCTCCGGCATAATGCGGATTATTATAATTATCATAGCTGGAAAAGATGACGAGGGGTTTGTTATTATCTTTTGTTTTTCCGCGATTATCCGCTCTGCGCGCTTGCCGCGCCGAATTAAATATATTTTTCTTTCCGGCGAAAAATGCCGTTAAAATCTTACGGCGGACAGGAACAAATACGGCCAGCCCGATAAACGACTTTATCTTCTTCAATGTATCTGCTATTAGCGCGCACATTCTCCACCAAAATAGCGCGAGATAATTTTTTGAAAAATAAATATCATATTGATTTGTTATATTCTTCGCGAACTGCCTCTTCAGATCCGTGTCTCCGCGCAATAAATCCGCTTTTGAAAAACCCTCTTTTCTTAAATATTCCAATGTCATATACAATGCCATTTTGCCCGCTCCCCAAGACCGGCAATCTTTCAGAAAAGATATGTGATACGCGAAAAATGTCTTGTCGCAGACAAATCCCAGAACAGTCGCTACTGGCTGTTTTTGAAAATAGAGAACGGCTATTCTTATGTTTTGCGGACTATTTTTAATAATGGCTTCGATAAGCTTTTTTGAATTTTTCTTCTTGAAGAAAGCCATGCAGCGGCAATTCTTATAGCTTCCTTTTTCAACTTCTAAAACTATCTGGAGAGCTTTTTCAAGATCATTTTCAAAAAAGCGGAATTCCAAATCTTTTTCTCCGGCGCGAATACGCTTAAGCATCGTCCGCCTTTGTCCGCTTGGCATATATTCAAGAAGATTTTTATCAGGGGCCATTGCCGTCCATCGCGACCGCGAAGCCGGCTCTATAAAAAAATTAAATTTTGAATGATCAATAAAATTTTTAGTGTTTTCATCTAATTCCGCCAAATATAAACTTCCAAGATTCAGGGCATTTTCAATTATAGCATTAAAAAGATCAGAATCATATTCATTCATGAGAAGAATGCTCTTATCTACATAATTCCCCTTTCTCCCCGGGCCAGATAATGCTTTTATTCCGAATATGCGATCCTCTGTGAGAGGCAGAGCTCCGCAAAGTTTTCCTTCTTTATAGCAGAAAATAATCGCGTATTTTTTAGATTCGAAAGCTTTAAGACAGGCTTCAAAAAAATTCGGCGAATTAAAAATATGCCGCATATCGCTGGAATTCCAAAGTTCCTGCCATTGTTTTTTCTGGACGCTATCTAGGCAACGAATTATTTCGCAGATATATTTTTTATTTTTCATAATTTATTATATTAGTTTACGCCTTAAAAAACAAGCTTTAACAGCAGGCCATTTTTTATGGTAAAAAAGATGTGACATCAACTTTTTCATTTAGCCTGGACAAACGATATCTTGGGATAAGCTTTTTCTGATCGTTAAATGCAAAATCATCTCTTTTCATAATGGACATAAACTTGTCGCTGCTGTTTTTCCAGTCAAAATTTTCAGCCCACACTCGCGCTTCTATGCCCATATTGTTTCGCAAATTTTTGTCTTGAATAATTTTCAAAATATATTCAGCAAATTCTTTTTCATCGCCGTATTCAACCAGATAGCCAGTGCTAGGATCTTTTATTGAATCGCAAAGTCCGGGAACATTAGAAGCTACAACCGGCGTTCCGCAGGCATTCGCTTCGATTACCACAATTCCCCAGCCTTCCATCATAGACGGATTCACCAGAACCCACGCTTTTTGAAGAAGGCTGATTTTTTCTTTTTCAGAAACTTTTCCCGCGAATTTAATTTTATTGCTATCTATATCCAGCTTATTCGCTAAACTTTTCAAATTCTCTTCTTCCTCTCCGTCTCCGGCAATAACCAAAGAAGCTTCCGGACTTTCTCTAAGAACTAGTTTAAAGGCTTTGATTAATATTTCTATAGACTTGTAGGCTTTCAATCTTCCCAGATAAAGCGCTAAAGGCTTTTCGCTCTTGTCTCCGATTCTCAATTTTTCCAAATTTACTCCGGGATTAACAATATGAATTCCTGCTTTTCCCAGTCCTAACTCTTTGATTTTTTCGCGACTCGAAGAAGAAACCGTAATGAAAACAATATTTTTATAAACCAGAGGCATCGCGCTTTTTTCCAAAAATCTTGCCAGAATAGCCAAGGATTTATTAAGCGATTTTCTAAAAACTTCTTGATGAACATGATGCATCAGGCAATAAACCGGTTTTCCAGAGTAAAGCGGAGTAAAAAACGGAATGCCATTCTGGCAGTCAATGATTACGTCGTATTTTCCCCTAAAGCGAAATATATAATATAAAAAAGCCCAGATATAAACAAAATAAAATCCTCCGCGCCTGATTATTTCGACATTGCCGATTATTTCACTTCGAGGAGAAAGGCTGTCATTTCCGCAAAAAACAGTCACTCGATTGCCGTCTTTCACCCACTCTTCAGCAATAAGCTGCGTATATATTTCCGCGCCGCCTGCGAATTTATGGCGAGTATCGCGCCAATTGAAAATCAAAATGCTCTTGCCTCCAATTTTTAGGCTCTGGCTTTGCGGGAGTTTTCCCCAAAAAACATCTAAAAAATCTACAAAATTTCTTTTCAAAAATTCAACTCTACTTTCAAAATTGTGCAAAATTGAAATCACCGCCCAGCCGGCGCCGCTGACAAAAAAGATAACCGTAACAATGCTTTGAATTGAACTATGAAAGAAAGAAATTCCCAGCGCCATGCCAAAAGCCATTGCCAGAGAGATGACTGCAAAAAGATATTTTTTCTTAGCTAGGTTATAAACTACGACTACATTTGAGATAGTCAGCAGAAATATGGCGGAAGAATAGATGCCTAAAAATGGAATAATGCCGGCGGCTTTATCTCCAAAAAGAAGAGGCACGGTTATATTTCCAAAAAAACCAAGGATTAAGACCCCGAATACTGACAGAATAAAAGCTGCCGCGTATATTTGAGCGAAGATTTTTTTCGTATCAAGGCGCAGTCCGTCATTACGGCTCACCAAAGAAATCATAAATACAGCAGGCAAAGATCCAAAGAAATAAATCATCTTACCGACTAAAGAAAGGATGACATATTCTCCTGCCAAGGCGGGAGGCAAGAAATGCTTCACTAAAATAATATCCAGGCTTAAAAAAGCCATCACGGAAATATTTATCATAAGAGCGGAAATAAAAAACTTTTTAGAAAAAGAGGGGTTTATTTGAGAATTAGCTTTTAAAGCTACTCTAGAAGTTTTTCTCTTGACCATCAGCATTGAAACAAGCGAAGCTATAATTATGGCGATAAGTATGGACGAATAAACCAGCTCCGCCATATTCAAAAAAATAAAAATTCCCGCAAAAACAAGCTTGGATACAGACTCAGCTAAAAATATCACGGCAGCGGACGAAAAGAAAAGATTTCCTTGCAAAAAGCCGCTGTTAGCAGAAGTAAAAAATCCGAAAATAAAAGCTAGCGTGAAAAAGATTAAAATAGTGTGGTTTGAAATTTGGAAAAAATCCGATAAAAAAGGAACGGCTAAGATCCAAATTAAAGCCAGAAAAGAAACCGCCGGAATCCCTTTTTTGACAATCGAATCCAGAATTGTTTTGCTTGATCCTATTCCGAATTTAGTTGATAAATAGGCAATCCTGTGATTAATAGCTGAAGAAAAAGTGTTGGAGAAAATTAGCGCTATATACCATAAGGCGCTCACAAGATTGACTAATGCTAAATTTTCAAAAGACAAAGTCCTGCCTAAAAAGATATTGAAAATAAGATTCAGAAAATTAGAAAACAAAATTGCCGCAATAAAAAATCCTTTTCCCTGAAAATCAAAACTGCGGACTTTTTTCAAGGCAAGTTCTTTCCATGCCCAAGCGTAACCTTTTTTCTCCTGAGGATATCTCAACTCATTATCAGGAATTTCTTCAACATATTTTTTCTTGGCCGGCTGTTTTCTGGAAGCTTTTAACAGATGAAGGCCATGATTGGTCTTTTCCCAATAATGCGGTTTGATAAAAAGCTGATATCCGGCAATCAACGCCGCCGCGCTCATCAGAAACCAATAAAAAGGAACCAGAAAAACATATTTAACATAAGGCCATTGCTCTCGCTTGGCGCAGCCTATTATGTAATAATAAAAATAAAGAAAATTTCCAAAGACAAGCGAAACGGTTCCTATGTAAAAAATAAGAGGCGGATAAAGTTTTTCGATAGCAGGACCTACAAAAACATAGAGGGCAAAATAGGAAAAAGTAATCATCCATAAAACAGGATTAATGAAAATAAAAATTATTTTTGCTCCCACTACAAATTGAAAAATAAAAGCGTGGATCCCGTTTTTTCGAAAAAATGAAATTGGATTTCTCATATGGACAAGATAAGTTTGAATATAGCCCTTGATCCAGCGAGACCTCTGTCTCAGCCAATTTTTCAAATTGCTATTTGCTTCTTCCAAAGTTACCGAATCTATAATAGCCGTTTTCCCGCCTTTATTAAAAATTCTCATTCCCAAATCGCAATCTTCGGTTACATTAAAAGGGTCCCAGCCTTTGAGTTCCAGAAGATCACGCCTTCGAAAATGATTGCTTGTGCCGCCGAGAGGGATAGCGGTATTAATCGCTTGCAACCCAGGCAAAATCACGTCAAACCAAAGCGAATATTCTATCATAAATAATCTAGTTAAAAGGTTTTGTCCCGGATTAAAATAATTAAGTTTTGCCTGGAGGCATCGCACCGGCGCAGACGCTTTTTGAAATCCCAGATAAGCTTTCTTAAGCTGAAGAGGATCCGGAATGTCTTCCGCGTCATAAATAACTATATATTCTCCCTTGGCGAAAGAAAGCCCGTAATTGCACGCTTTCGGTTTTGTTTTTGGCATGGAAAACGGGACTTTTAGAATCCGGAAGTAATCGGGCAATTTCATATCTTCAGCTTTAGCAATAGATTCTTCATCGTCTTCTTCCAATAAAAGCAGGACATCCAGCCTATCTTTAGGCCAATCGATTTTACTGATTGATTGGGCGAAAACAGGAAGCATATGCGCCTCTTTGTATAACGGGCAGAGAATAGAATAGGCCGGCAATTCGGCATCGTTTAACGCTTTTATTTCTTTCAGAGAGCTTTTTATCTCCAAAGAATTATGAAGGCTTTTATGAACAAGATAAAAATTAAAAAACATATCAATAAGATATGCCGAGCTTAAAACAGATACTGCCGCGATGCCAGTTGAAAAGGGATTTAAAAATATGCCGATTAGAAATATGCCGATGATAAAAATAATTAAATTTCTTTGCCAAGGGATAAAAGTATAAACAGCGGAAATTGCATTTTCCAATGTCGTATGGGTGATAAATCGTTTTTTATTATAAGCCACTCCGGCGCCTATCATGGAAGAATTTTCTTCGGGAGCTATGAGAAGGGGCTTCAATTTTTTGAATCTCATTCTGATCGCGTTTGCTCCTATTTCATAAATTGCTTTATGAAAAACAATCTTTGATTTTCCGCAGCGGCGCTGAACAAAAAAAACTTCAGCATTTCCTATTTTATAGCCGTAAAAGCGGGCTCTGATCAGAAATTCTAAATCAAAAGTCCACGGCGAAGGATCGAGCTTGATTTCCTCAATTATTTTTCTCCTGAACATTTTCATTCCCGACTGCACATCACAGTCAAAATTGTGGAGAATCTTTGAAAAAAACAAAGAGAATCCGAGATTAAGAATTTTTCTTGAAACACTTACAGACTGCCTGACTCTTTTGGCGACGACAATATCAAATCCTTTTTCAATTTTCAAAATCATATCCAGAAGAGCCTCCGGAGGATATTGCAAGTCCGCGTCCAAGATAGCCACGGTGTCATAATCAGCATAACTAAATCCTTCCAAGAGAGAGTAAGCCTTTCCTCTTTTGCCTTTTTTCTTAAAAAAATATAATGGGTATTGGAATCTAAGCTGTTTTACGATATCGCTGGTATTATCCGTTGAATTATCGTCTACAAAAATAATTTCATAAATGATATTTTTGCTTTCCATGGCAGCATTGACACGCTCAACAAGCTCGCGAATATTACCAGCTTCATTTAAAGTTGGAATAATTATGGATAATTTTTTTTGTTTCATTTCCATTTACGGAAAAATAATGTATAAACGATAAAAGCCTAATCAAAGATCAGGCTTTTGTCTGTTTTTTAGTTATTCTGGATTATTTCTAATCCTGTTTTTTCTTATAACCAAAAATGTAGTAAGCCAGAACAATAAGCAATATGACAAAGAAAAATATTAGATAGTTATTTGAAGAGCTTTCAGCCTGTTCGTTTTCTCCGGATTCTTCTTGATTTGCCGTTTCATCGCCGGCATTTTTGTCTTCATTTGTTTCGCTATCATTTTTATTTTTATTTTCATCTGTATCTGTTCCGGCAGCTTCTTCGGTTTCCGCGCTTTTTACTCTGCCTTCTTCATCGCCAGCTTCCCCGTCCAATTCTTTATTATCTTCTTCAAATTTTAAAACATCGCCGATAAACGATTCTCCAGCGCTGCTGACAGAGCTTAAAAGCCTCGCGCTGAATTTTGCTATTTCCGCTTCCTGTTCCGGCGTCAGAGGAAATTCTCTCTCGCAATAAAGCTCATTTATTTTTTTCTTTGTTGTGATATAAACATAGCCAGTCGGCTCATTATGGTTCCATGGAGAAAGAACTTTCTCGCTGTATTTCTTTTGAAATCTGAAAACTGCGTCAAAATCAACCTGCTCATAAATGCCATTTACCGCTAGCTTTTCTCCTTCAAATATATTCAAGAATGTTTCCAGTTTCTTGACTTCAATCGGATTATTGCCGGCTCCTAATTTAATATATTCTAATAGATAATTACAAGGCGCTATTTCTGCGGGCGTATCCGTCACTCCTTTTACTTCTCCTTTAAATTCATAAAACACTTCCTTTCCAACAACCTCTCCCGTTGATCCGTTTCTATCCGCTATAGGACGGAAATAGTATGTAATTCCATCAATAAGCCCGCTTATAGTGGCGCTATGATCTTTCGTCATAGAATCTGATTCTTTATTTACCAAGTCATATCCATATTTCGGCGCAGAGCTAAGAGAAGAAATTGAATTATCTCCATAAGCAACTTGCTGCGTTGTTTCAATGTTTGTTTTCCAAGTTACAAGAGCTTCACCGAAACCAAGATAAGAAACTTTTTCATTCGTTATAATTATAGACGGTTTTGTGATTATTGCAGATCCGCCGCCACTGCTTCCGCCTCCGCCACAGCTTGCGTCAGAGCCATTGCAATCTTCATCAATGCCATTCCCGCAAATTTCAGTCCGAGGCATAATCTCGCCTACATATTCGCCCCAGCTTCCTTCAGCGCAAGTTTGAACTCCCGCCTTGCAAGTTCCAACTCCTTCTGTTCCTTCTGGACCGGTATAAAGACTATTTGTTTCTCCGGCATCACATTCAGGCGCTTCTCCGCAAGTTTCATCCGCGCGAGTTTCCGGATCTTTCGCTTGGCAATAGTCATAATTATAAGTAAATGTAAATTGCCTGTTAGCTTCATCCGCGCATTCTCCCGCTACTTCCGTTTCCACGCAAGCGCAGGTCGCGTCTTCCTCTGTCGCTATATTATTATCTCCGCAAGCAGGATCATTCCATTCATAGATTGCTTCCGCAAATCTGTCTGAAACGCATTCTCTGGAAATTTCGCTTGCTTGGCAAGCCGGCTCTTCGCAAGCATCGCCGATTCCATTTTGGTTACTATCAATTTGATCTTGATTAGGAATTGACAGACAGTTGTCGCAAGTATCGCCTATGCCGTCGCTATCAGCATCTTCTTGATTAGGATTATATGTTTCCGCGCAATTATCTGTATCGTCACACACTCCGTCTTGGTCAGTATCAATACAATTATCTTCATCGTCATCTTCCGCGCTATCGCATCCCGGATCAAGCGGATAATCAATCAGCCCGTCTTGGTCGTTGTCAATCCCGTCTGAACATTGATAAGTTGCAATTTCTATTTGGCAGATATCAGAGCAATTATCGCCGTTATTTAGATTTCCATCATCGCAAGTTTCATTTTCGTCTATTATATTATTTCCACATTCTGGCAAATAATTGCCAAAATTCATATTATCAATATGCTCGTTCCAGCCAATCGTAAAAGTGTTAGGATCGGAAATATATGTCTGTATCCAATTCGTGCCATTCGGAATTGTTTCAAAAACTGTATAAGTTCCTGGTTCAAGGCCTGAAAAAGTATAACAGCCAGAATCATCAGTCTGTTGAATAATCGGATCATTTTCTCCGTCAGATAAAGTTATTCCCCAATCAGGAATAAGATCTTCTCCATTAATATCGCCATCGTTATTAGAGTCATTATATTTGCATCCGGAAATGGATCCGTATTCGCAAATTTTACTGGAAATCGTATTATAAATACCTTGTAATTCACTACTGCTTGGCGCATGATAATAGTTGTCTGAAGAGCTTGCAATTTGTTGCAGAATTGGTTCGTTTATTTCAGATAAACTGCCAAGTCCAATTGTAAATATTTTATATCCTAAGTTTTTTGCAATTAAAGCTTTGTCTGTTGCATAAGTTTCCGGATTGGAAACATCTGGCTTATTCGCTTTTCCGTCTGTTAAAAGTATCATTACTTTTACCGCTTGAAGATTTGCTCTGACTGAACCGAGTTCCGTCGTTCCTTCTACTATCGCATCTCCGATATTAGTTGCCCCGCTCGTTGTTAGATTATTAACTGCGGCTTGAGTGGCGCTATGATTGCTATCAAGTTGTTTGTCTAGATTTGCGCTATCCGCAAAAGACACTAAACCGGATTGGTCATTAACGCCCAGATATCCAAGAAAAGTATTTGCGGCAGATTTAGCGTCAGTTATTTTACTGTTTGTGGCGGGAGTAAAAGTTGATAAACGATCTGTTGGTATGCTTTTACTATCGCACCACTCCTCTGTTATATTATAATCAGTTTTTAAAACCCATTGATAACCGGAACCTACAATTTCCTGACTCCACCATTCACACTTACTCAAAGCTTCTCCCTCGCTCATACTCCCCGATCTGTCTATTATTAAAACCACATCTGTGCTAACCGAACACATATCCCCATCATCAGCGCGCAATACATTTTCTGCGGGAGCGAATATTCCCGGCGCAATCGCATTTAAAAGCAGCGCGGCTAAACTTAATAAAGCTATTTTTCTTTTTATCCCCTCTTTTAATTTCCCGTTCATTGTTTTCATAAATCAATTTTTAGTTAATTATATATAGAAAGTTTATTATTTTCAAATTTTATGTAAAAACAAAAAACACACTCCCTCCCAAGAGTTTGTTTTTTATTTTTATTTTTGCTTTTATTATATTTGTTTTATTTTGTTTTTCGTAGAATCCGCGCAACCCGTTTTCATTTCTCCGCGGGGACGGGTCGCGACCCGCCCCTGCGGAAAATTACTATTACTTGCTGTTCTGGCTTCCCGGCGTGCCTTTGTCTCCCGCGCCATAAGGAATTGTCGAAACACTCCAGTTAGCAGGATTGTCATTGTCGCTCGTCGGATCATCCAACATTATTGTTTCTCCAGTTCCAGCAGGCCAGCCTTCTCCGCCATATTCCACTCGATCAATTTCTATGCCTTCGCAAGTCAAAATAATTTCATCCTCGTCGTTTCCTAAGGTAAAACTGGAATAAACATAATCCGGAGTTATTCCGCCGTTTATCAAAGAGTCAGCGTTTCTGGCCAGCACAGCGTATCCGTTCGCGGGAATCATTAAAAACGCAAGCGTATGAGAATCGGTGTCATTGTCAGAAATAACGCATCCTTCCAAATTAATTTCGCTTCCGGTCATATTCAATAGTTCAAACCATTCGCCATTTGCATCGGTTACAATGTTGGGGTTATACATAATTTCATTGATGACAATGTCGCCTAGATTGATCAAGCTATTATATTCATCGTCATCTTCCGCATTGTCGCATCCCGGATCGTTTGGATAATCAACCAGTCCATCTTGGTCATTATCAATATTATCCGAGCATTGATATATAACAACTTCTGTTTGGCAAGTGCTTGAGCATCCGTCGCCGTCATTTTTATTTCCATCATCGCACTCTTCATCCTCTTCTTTCACATCATCTCCGCAAACAGAACTTGTTTGATCGCAATTATTCACCCCCAAGGGCGTTCCCAAATCTATTATTCCTGAATCCCAATTAACAGCCGATGAAGCTGTGCACCAGTTGTCTTCAGAAGTCCCGCTTCCCGGAATACTTTTTCTGGACATCGATTTTCTAGGAATTATAGGATCTGCTGAATTATCGCCGTTATCGCCAGCCAATGGCGCTCCGCCGTCTCCGGCTTTATCAATCAAAATACTTAT
>Ga0180732_1001252_pt1 | contig 16363 bp, 22 predicted proteins | sample KR11_01MetaG_FD_148674 | JGI IMG/M metagenome (GOLD analysis project Ga0180732, IMG submission 148674) | Groundwater microbial communities from the Olkiluoto Island deep subsurface site, Finland - KR11_0.1 MetaG | ecosystem: Environmental > Aquatic > Deep subsurface > Groundwater | place...
AGCTATAGAAGCATACGCTAAATCAGGCATTCTAGCTGTGGCTGCCAAGGAAGCCGGCGTATGCCGCACCACGCTATGGGCTGAAGCCAAGCGTAACAAAGCCTTTAGAGACGCCCTAGAGGAAGCTAAGGCTTCCTATTGTGATGTCCTTGAAATCATACTTAATAAGCGTATTATGGACGGACACGATAAGATGTCTGCTCTCCTTCTAATGTTTAAGATGAAAGCAGAAATGCCTAATAAATATAGGGAACGCATTGAGCACAAAGTGGAGAGTAATATCAAGATTATCAGCGGTATCCCTAGACCAGACAAAAAGGATTGAACTGCCTTTTATCTCGGCTTATATCTAGCTGCCTCTTACTAAACGCCTATAAAAAAGACCCCTATCTGACATAACGGTTATAGTGCGTCCCACTATATCTAGTGGTATAGCCACTCTCTACTCCTATATCTTGTGGTATTGCTGTTATAGATAGGGTATAGGGTCACTATTTTAGAAAAGATAGGAAGGGGTGCCAGGATTAGGTGTCTCTAATACCACAGAAAGCAAAAAGGCGGTTAACACTACAGATTAGTGCCGTTAGCCTTCTTTTATAGTGTTAACAGGGTACAGAATATGGTATAATATGGTTAACACTACAAAGGAGGCATTATGAAGGGCAGGCACAGCGTTATGATAGGTATACGGGTATCTGAGGGTGTTAACACTATACTGGAGGAGATAGCGAGCAAGAAAGGGAAGACAGTATCGGCATTTGTTAAAGGCAAGGTTGAGGAATATGTTAGGCTGGCTAATGTAAACGCTACTGAAGAGTATGTAGTAATAGGCGGACAAAGGTTTAAGAAGCCTGCTTAAAAGGAATGAATGCCAAAGACGGTAGACCTTAGAAAGTTGTATAAGCCATTTGAAAGGCAAGTAGAGGCTCATACTTGTTCTGAAAGGTTTGTTCTTTTTGGGGGAGCTGTAGGAGGAGGGAAATCGGCTTGGCTCTGCAGGGAGGGCATAGAGTTATCTCTTGAATGTTCAGGCAATGTAGGTTATTTGTGCCGGCACGAGCTTTCAAGTTTTATGAGGACAACGATGCTAACGCTAGAGCGATATTTGTCCAGCGATATAGTAGCACAGCATCATCAGACTGAGAATTATTACAGATTAGTTAATGGGTCTCTGATATTTTATGGTGGATTGGGGGATGACTTAAGGGCAATAGACCGGTTAAAGTCAATGGAGCTTGGTTGGTTTGGGATAGACCAGGCTGAAGAAACTTCTGAGAGTCATTTCTTTTTATTAGCTTCAAGGTTGCGGCTTAAAGCACCCAATGTTAGATATAAGGGGTTGATGACGGCTAATCCTGCTCCAGGGTGGGTAAAGCATAGATTTATAGAGCAAAAGTTAGAAGACCACATATTTATTCCCTCATTACCGAGAGATAATCCATTTTTACCTGCTGACTATGAGGAGGGCTTAAGGAAACTCTACCCGGATGAACTGGTAAAGCAGTTGCTTGAAGGTGATTGGGATGCCCTTGAAGCGGGCAATTATCTCTTCAAATATGCTGATATTAAGTCGGCAATAGATAGAGAAGTAGATATAGAAGATTCCGAGCCGAACATTATTGGACAGGATATAGCTAGATTTGGTGATGATAGCTCAGTGGCAATAATAAGACGGGGGAACAGAGTTGAATGGATTGAACACTGGGCTAAAACAGACCTGATGCATACTACTGGCAAGATAGTTAACTTAATAGATAGGTTCAATCCTTCACTGGTAAATTTAGATATTATTGGATTAGGTTCTGGTGTTTATGACCGATTGATAGAATTGAAATATAAACAAGTTAAAGGCATCAATGTTGCTGAGGCAGCACAGGGTGAAGATAAAGAAAAGTATGCCAATTTAAGGGCTGAGATTTACAAGAACTTATCAGGTAAATTTGAAAATGGCGAAATAAGCATACCTGATGACTTGGAATTGGTTGCCCAACTGTCAAGTATTAAATATAAGTTCAATTCAAGGGGTCAGTTGCAGATGGAGTCAAAAGAGGATATGAAAAAGCGTGGAGTCAAATCTCCTGACAAGGCAGATGCCCTTGCGTTAGCATTTATGGAATCGCCATTAAGGGAGGCACGAGTTAGGTGGCTTTAGATATATTTGGTTGGCTCAGAAAGGCTCCCATTATAGGCAGGCGATTTGGTTATTCGGTTAATCCTTGGACTGCTCCCCCTGAAAGAGATGTCAGGGGTTATTTATCGGCTTATGGTGAAATTTACAGCCTGTTTGGGGTGGCTTTACGGATTGCCACTGCAGTTAGTGAGGTTAGGTGGCGATTATATAAGGGTAGCGAAAGAAGTGAAAGGAGCCAAATAGCTGACCACCCAATATTAACTCTGCTTGATTTTGCTAATGAATTTCAAACGGGGCAGGAAATAGTAGAGCTAACTCAGCTCCATATGGATTTGGCGGGTAAGGCTTATTGGTATTTGCCCAGGAATCAAATAGGGGTTCCGGGCGAAATTTGGGTATTACCTCCTCATCTAATGAAAATAGTGCCTTCAGAGAAGGAATTCATAGCTGGCTATATTTACCAGAATGGCGCTGAGCCAGTTCCGCTTGATAAAAATGAGATAATTCGCTTTCCGATGCCTGACCCGGTAAATCCTTATGGTGGAATTGGATATGCTCAACCTGCTTCCGTGGAACTGGATTCAGAGATTTATGCTGGTAAATGGAATAGAAATTTCTTTTACAATTCAGCCAGGGCTGATGCTGTATTAGAGGCTGAGGGAAGCTTAAATGAAGAGCAATATGAGCAATTGAGGACACAATGGGCAAGTAAGCATCAGGGTGTATCAAGAGCACACAAGATTGCCATATTGGAGGGGGGGCTTAAATATAGACAAATTCAAGTTTCCCAGAAGGATATGGATTTTCCCGCTTTAAGAAAACAGACTAGGGAGAATTTACTATTTACCTTTGGGATGCCTTTATCGGTGATGGGCATATCTGAAAATGTTAATCGGGCTAATGCTGAAGCAGGGGATTATACCTTTGCCCGGTGGCTGATTAAACCCAGGCTCACCAGAATCAAAAATAAAATGAATGAGCAATTACTGCCTATGTTTCGGCAAGCTAAGGGTGTAGAAATTGATTTTGATGAGGTTGTGCCTGAGACGATAGAACAGAAGAAAGGACTAGCTGAATCAGGTGTTAAGGCTGGTTATATGACTATCAATGAGGGTAGGAAGCTGGTTGGACTAGACCCGATTCCTACAGGAGACCAGCTACTTCTGCCAATGAACCTATTCCCCACGCCGATTAAGCAGTTTTCTGTTAGCAAGTCGTTTAGCGATGAGCAAAAGGAGAACCTATGGCGAGGGTATGCCCAAAAGACAGAGGCTGAGGAGAGGTTATTCCACCGAGCTATTAAAACTCTATTTAATGAGCAGGAATATCAAGTTATTGAGCGGTTAGAATCTATTGGCAATGCAGGGGACGACTTATTTGATAGTGAGATGGTTAGAGATAAATTTGCCGATACCTTTAAGCCGTTAATCGAATCGATTTATCTATTTCACAAAGAGGATATTTTAGCGGGTAGCGAGCCGGTTAATCCACATAAGCAAGCTGATTTAGACCTGTATGCCATTGAATGGATAGCCCAGCGCTCTCTATCCCTTGCCATGAGTATAAATGAGACTACTAAAAAGGAGATTAGGAGGCAATTGGCTGTAGGTTTTGAGCAAGGTGAAAGCATTCCTAAATTAACAAGGCGAATCAGGGGTTATTATGATGATGCTTATAAGCGCCGAGCCCCAATGACTGCTAGAACTGAGGTTATAGCCGCTTCCAATGAGGGTGCTTTGCGAGGATATGAAGAAATGGGTGTTAGTAAATCAGAATTCTATCCTGCTCCGGATGCTTGCGAGGAATGCTTGGCAGAGGTTGGAATATATCCAATAGAGGAAGCACACGGCAAGATACCTGTTCACCCGAATTGCCGTTGCATAATGTTACCAGTCGTTGAATAGGGAGGTTTATATGTCTGATTTAATCAGAAAAATTATCGAAGATTGTGAAATCAAAAAATTGGGAGACCGTAATTATGAATTTACGGCTTCTACATCGACACAAGACAGGGATGGTGAGGTAATTGATGCTAAGGGATGGGATTTAAAGAATTTCAAGAAAAATCCCGTTATTATGTATGCCCACGATTACCGTAGCTTGCCTATCGGGAGAGCATCAAAGGTATGGCTTACTGGTGGTAAATTAAAGAATACCGTTGAGTTCCCGCCTGAGGGGACATATGAGTTTGCCGATATTGTGGAAAGGCTTGTTGATACTGGCTATCTCAAGACCGAATCGGTGGGTTTTATTCCTAAAAAGTGGGAAGATGGTGACGGGGAAAAAGCACCTAAGCGGACATACACCAAGCAAGAATTGCTAGAGATTTCCCTTGTTCCTGTGCCCTCAAACCCCGATGCCCTTCGCAATGCCGTCGAAGATGGCGTGATTACTACAAAGGAATTCGACACCATTACTAAACCCGAAGAGATTGATGATTGGATTAGGATTCCAGTCAGGGAATGCCAGGTTACTGCTACGATAGACATTTCAAAGAAAGAGGGTATTAAGGCCTTATATTGTGGTAAAGAAAAGCAGGTTAGGACTTATATGTTTGACAAGAGACCGCCCTATAACTGGACTATGGCTAAAGCCAAGAAATGGGTAGAAGACCATAAATCGGTTGCTGACCTCAGTCAAGTTATTGATGAACTTCCCGAAGGAATAGAAATTAAGGAAAAAGTTGCTACCCAGGCTGAGGTTAAGGATGAACTTGATTATCTCAAGAACATTATTGGGGATGTAGGATTAAATGGTGAAGCTAGGGAAGAGGCTTGGGAATTGGTACGAGAAATTATGCGTTTAGCAGGTGACGACATACCTGATGATATAAGGGATACAATCGGAGTGACACTTACAGAACAGCAGGAGCTTAAAGTAAGAGATGCCATTGATTATTTAGAGGAGTATCTTGATAAAACTACTGTTGTCGAGGAAGAGGAACCCGAAGAAATCCCAAAAACTGAGGAGCCTAAAAAGCCCGAATTGGATGAGACTCAAATTATAGAGCTAGTTCAAAAGACGGTAATGAAAGTTATTGAAAAGGCTCAGGGTAAAATAGACTAAAAATAGGAGGAAATTTATATGGAACCTCAAGAGATTGCGGAATTAGCGGCAAAAGCTGCTTCTGAAGTAGTTGAGAAGCTAAATAAAGCAAACCGAAAGGTTACACCTGGTGATGATGACCCTACGGTTATTGTTACCAAAAGCCCAGAAGAGAAACTTCTGGAAGACCCAAAGGGCGGTTTCAAAAATATGGGTCATTTCTTCACCGATTTAATTCGATGTGAAGGGCCAGATGGCGAAACCAGTGAAACCCTTAAGAACTACGGCAGTGCCCTTAGGAAAACTGCTGGCTATATGGAGGAAGGCGATTTATCTCAAGGTGGATACTTAGTTCCAGAAGAGTTTAGAGCTACCCTTCTGCAGACAGCATTGGAATCATCCATTGTGAAACAAAGGGCAACTGTTATCCCGATGGCAACCAATAGGGTTGTTATACCAGCATTGGTAGATGATGACCACGCCACGGATTACTTTGGTGGAATTGTTATCTACAGGACGGCGGAAAAGGGCACAAAGACGGTAAAGAATCCAGTATTCGGTAAGGTGGGATTAACCCTCCATAAGCTGACTGGAATGTGCTATGTAACTGATGAGTTGTTACAGGATTCGGCTATATCCATTGAGCCGATAATCCGTAACACCTTTGGTCAGGCAATAGCCTTTGTGCAGGATTATGACTTCCTGAGGGGTAATGGTACCAATCAAGCACTGGGTGTCTTCCACGCTTCTAACCCATCATTAATTCCCGTTGCCATAGAGACAGGGCAGGCTGCGGATACCATAGTTTTCGAGAATATCGTAAAAATGTGGTCTCGGCTTTACCCCGCCGGCCACGCCAAGGCAGTATGGGTAGCCAACATCAACACATTCCCACAACTGGCTTCCATGAGTCTAGCGGTTGGGACAGGGGGTGTACCGGTATGGATGCCCGCTGGTGGTGTTTCTGGTGCTGCTTACCCGACATTGATGGGTAGGCCACTAATCTTCACCGAGAAGATGGCAACACTTGGCGACCTATATGATATAGGTTTAGCTGACTTCAGCCAGTACATAATCGGTGAAAAGGGTGGAGTAAACTTTGCCTCATCTATCCATGTTAGGTTTGTTACCGATGAGACTGCCTTCAGATTCGTTATGCGATATGATGGTCAGCCTTGGTGGTTAGCAACTCTGACCCCGAAGGCCGGAAGCACTCTTAGCCCATTTGTAACACTTGCCGAGAGGGCATAAATAAAATAGGGCGGCGAAATTCCGCCCTCTAAATAGGAGGAAATTCTAATGGAACTTATTGGAAAGGTTCATATCATACCACTGCTACATGCGGTTTCATCTGGGACTGCACCTACCATTGATATCTTCGGCATGGAAGAGTATAACCATGCCCTCATAATCATTGATATTGGTGCCACTGATGGGACTATGAAGGTAACAGTAGAGGAATGCACGGTGGCTGCTGGGACAAGCAATACCGATATAGCGTTTAACTATCGTCAAATGACGACCACTGATACATGGGGAGCATTAACGGCGGGAGTTTCAGGAACTGGTTTTACTGTAGGCGCTACCGAAGACGACAGTTTACACGCTATAGAAATTGATGCAGACGAGTTGACTGACGGTTACCCCTATGTGAAGTTGACCTTTGGGACTCCGAGTGGTAGTGCTACTCTTATGTCTGCTATAGCAATTCTGAGTGAGCCACGCTATATGAAGGATGTGCCCGTTAGTGCAATAGACTAATCTAAGGGGGAGTGATGAAGTCTTTTCTAAGTATATTTGGCATTAAGATTCCCTTAGAAGTGCCAGATAAAAGGAAGAGAACATACAAGAAGCGGGGGAAATCAAAAGCCCCCGCTTCTCCACAAAAAGACAAGATGATGCGGGTAGACCGCACCAAATGATGGGCGAACCACGCCCGAAAAAACAATAAAATGTATGGAGGAATAATATGCCTGTAACAAATGTAGGTTCTCGATGGAGTTCTGGCGACCTAATTTTTTATGAGAAGAATGTGTCACTGGCTGTTGCTGGGAACATCTTGGAAATAGCGGATGATGAGGTGGTCGTTGGTTCAACAACCAACGATATAGACTTTTCTTGGTTAGGATATACTACGGGGACTTTTGACCTAGATGCTGCTGCTCATACACTAGCAATGACTGGTATGGCGACTTCAACCGATGGGCTGGTTACATCAACTAGCACAACGGGGTTCAGGTCTAACCCGACTTTTGTTGGGGATTTGGCAAGGACAAACTACGGACTAGCAATAGGAACTAGAGCTAACGCTCTTACAGTTACTATTGGTTCAGGTAGCGACCAGAACCTTGACCCAATACAGTTGAAACTACTCGTGGCTGGTGTAAATCCTGGCAATTCTAGCACTCTAAATGCCAGTTATATGCTAATCACTCACAGCACAGCAATGACTAATATGCGTCTAAAATGTTCTGACTGGAATATAGTCGTTAGTGCTAATGTAAGTGATGTGTATGTCTATCAGGGCGAACTGGACTTCACTGCAACCTCAACAATTAGTGCAGGACACGAAGCCTGTGCGATGGGTCTACAAGTGAACGCAAGTGCAGGGATAATTACTGGGGATGTTTGTGGAGCAAGAATAGTGATGGCTGGTGCTTCTTTACCAGCAACTACTTCTATAGGGTTGGACATTAGTTCAAGAACGAGTGCAACGCTTACACACGGACTATATTTTTACATACAGAGTGCTGCAACAATGACCAATGCTATCTATATAGAGAACGCTGGAACACTAACCAATCCTATAAAGTTTTCAGCGGTTATAACTAATGCGGTAAGTGTGACAAGTGAGTCACCATTGGTTGACATTTCGGCTACTGCAAACGCAGGATATATTCGGTGTCTGGTGGGATCTACTGTAAGATATATTCCGTTATATGCGGCTAAGACTTCTTAAACTTCAAGGCTTCGCTGGTAATCAGCCAGCTAAATAAAAAGGAGGGTGATGAATGAAACTCAAAAATGGGGAAATCTGGAGGGCGTATCCAAAACTTGCGGAACTATCTAAGGTAAAACTACCTATCAAACCCAGTCTAGCGGTTGCTAAACTTGTTAACAAACTACAGCAGCCCTATGCGGTTGTTGATGGTGAGCGTGGCAAACTCGTCTCCAAATATGGAAAGGAAGACGAGAAAACTAAACAAATTTCAATAAACGTTGAAAGTGAAAACTGGGTAGTCTTTATCAAAGAGCTTGATGAAATGTTTAATATGGAGTGGGATGATGACATCAAATTTGATAAGGTCAAGCTTCCGGAAAAGATAACAGGGACTTGCGATAAATGCAATCACAATATGGATGTTACATTCCAGGTTGAACCAGAAATCCTGATACCACTAGAAGACAAATTTGTTGAGGTGGTGTAAGCCTGGCGATAAACGCCAGGCATCACCCCCTTTGAGAGGGCGGGGGCAATTCCGCCCTCTTACATCAGGAGGAATAATATATGGCTGTTAAAAAGGTAACAGTAATACAGCGTTATCAAGGAGCCAGTGGGGATGTCAAACCCACCAGCCCACCAGCGGGGTCGTTCTTTTACGAGACCGATACCTATGATATGTATATTTATAACGGTTCGGCGTGGGTTGTTTATAAAGGCACGGGAGGTATAATATGACCGTTCAAGCAGTAAATACCATTGCCCGATATACTGGTGCATCAGGCGATACTCCGCCAACAGCACCACGAGTTGGTTCAACCTATTATGAGACCGATACCGGCAAGCGGTATATCTTCACGACATCTTGGGTTCAGTATGCTGAGAGTGCCTATGTTGCTAACCTTTATCCTATTACGGACAACACCTATGATTTAGGTTCGGCGGCATTAAGTTTTAATGACCTCCATGTGCAGAATTTAATTTATGCTACGTCAGTCGTGGGCAATTGGAGCCCCTCTGTTGTCTCAACCTATTCACTTGGCACTATTGCATTAGAGTGGCAAGGATTATATCTTGGTGATGATACTGGTGTATTCATTGGACTAGACCAAGATGATGTTATATATCATCGTACTGCTACATTAACTGCTGATGAGGAATTAACTGGCGTCATAGTAGGCACATCCATTCACCCAGCAACTGCTGCTAATACATTCATTTTATCAAATATAACCACTGATGGCGACATTTTAATCCTTGCCAGTGATGGAGGAAATAGTAAGGCTGGTATCTTTATTGATGCCTCAGTTCCATCTACGACTATTTATAATGCAATAATGAGTGCTCCTGATATAAGTGGAGTGGTAACGGCTGCTTCTGCCTTGACTCTGCCTGCCTTTACTATGAGTGGGCATATTGTCCCCGATACTGATAACGCCTACGATATTGGTGATTATGCTACATCCAAAGGTATTAGGATGATACATGCTAACGCTACTGATTTTGCTATACAGCAAGTTAGTGGTGCAGGTGTCTACTTAAGATTTCTGGGAAATGTGATGCAACTGATAGCAACAACAATAAAACCATTCGCCAATATCCAATTCAATACCGACCTAGATATACAAACTAGAAATAATGCTTCTGGATATGTGGGGCTTGAAGGCTATGGCTCAGGTGCTTATGTGGCTCACGCTAGGATAGACCCTAACTACCTTACCTTGGTTAACGGGAAGCTGGAGGGGGACCTTCTGGTAGCGGATACCATAGGCATCAACACAGGAGTAGCCGATGATGATTACTTTACTATAGGTGCTGACGATACAGGTGTTGGTATAGTAGAAGTAGCTCGTGCTCAAGGTGCTGCTGACCCTTACTTCTCAATGGGTGGAAGTCAGGAGTTCAAGTTCTACTATAGCGGAGTAGCTACTTTCGGCGGTGCTGTTACATCAACTAGCACAACTGGATTTGCCACTACTGCAACCTTTGTTCCTGATGCTACCAGAACAAATTATGCTTACAGTATAGGTAACAGGGCTGTTGAACTTACCGTTAATCTAGCTAATGATGCTTCCCAGAACTTTGAACCATTTCAGATGAATGTCAATCTTACAGCATCGGCTGGTGCTCCGACAAGCACAAGCACAGCTCGGCTGCTTCGTATTAGGTCAACCCACGATACAGTTGATATGCCTAATCTTAGGATAATGAATATAAATACCTATATGGATGTTCGAAAGAATATGGAAGCGGCTTATGGACAGATGAATGGTGTAGATTTCCAGACTAACGCAGTCACAATTACTACCGAAGCAGCAGTTGGTGTATTCAATATGGACGCTGTCTCTGCTGTTACGGGTGCTGTAAGGGGTATAATAATCAATTTACACGGAGCTGGCTTACCAAGCACTACCTCAATAGGATTGGAGGTAAGAACTGATGGTGGCACTGCGACATTGGCTGAAGGTATAAGGGTCTGGTCTGTAGGTGGCAACTCTGTAACCACTGCCATTAAGATGCAAGGAACAATGACTAACATCTTTGACTTCACAAGTATTGTAACTGCTGTCCTAGAAGACAACTTAGCTGCACCAGATAAGGCAGGTAGCATAGCAATTCTTACCCCGGCGGGGGCAGTAGCCTACATCAATTACCATGATGGTGCACGAGCATAAAGGCGGTATAAAATGCCAAAACCTGAAGTAGTAATAGACCCAATTACTGGAAAGAAGATTAAGAAAGGCTGGAAAGTTGTTGGGCGTTCCGAATTTAAAGACTTGGGATTTGAAACAGTAGCAGCTAAATTAGCGGAAGCCGAAGGCACACCCCTAGGACAGGCAAGGGCAAAATTAAAGAAAGCAGAAAAGGATAAGGGGATTTAAGATGGGTTTCGGCGATAAGATTTTAGCAATGATAAAAGATGTCAGGGAGCAGGAACTCGAAAGGCGAACTGAATGCCCTGTATGCTTTTATCCTTTAGATGAAACTAAAGATGGGGTTCTCCACTGCGAATATTGTGGTTGGACTGAAAATAAGGGAGTTGCTTAATGAATGCCTATGGGGATTTGACTACACTCAAAAGCGATGCCTATTGTAGTATTACCCCTACAACTGAGGATACCTATCTCCGTAAGCTATTGGAGTATGCCAGTAGGCAGATAGATAACAAGATGGGGCGGTTCTTCTACTGTGACGAAACAACTCATTATTATGATGGTGAAATCAGTCCCTTCTGGTTACCTGATGACATTTTATCTATAACTACTCTCAAAACCGATGATGACGATGACGGCACCTTTGAGAATAGCTATACAGAGGATACAGATTACAGATTATACCCATTAAATAAATATCCCAAAACAAAAGCTAAGGTTATCACATCTGGTTCTTATGGTGGCTTTGCCAGTGGTATAGACAAGGGTATTGAAATAGCGGGGGTCTTTGGGTATGGTAACGAGACGAATGCTACGCCCTATACGGCTACGGCTATAACTATAACTGCTGATGATGCTACAGAAACTGAATTAGATGTTAGTGCTGAGGGCACAATATGTGCTGGGCATACAATAAGGGTTGAGTCAGAGCAAATCTATATCCAATCCGCAACCGCTGATACCACTAAGAAGATAACAGTATTAAGGGCAGTTAATGGCACGACTGGTGCAGCCCACGCTACAAAGATTGCATCTATTTATAATTATCCGCAACCTATGGTTCAGGCTTGCCTGATAACCGCTATGAGAGCCTGGAAGAGAAAAGATAGTGCTTATCAAGATGTTGTGGGTGGTGGTGAATTGGGAACTGTTATTACATCTAAAGGTATTGACCCCGATGTTGCTGAGATAATAAGACAGTATCGGAAGTATAGATTATGAGCATAGGCGTAACACTTCAGATAATTGGGTTAGATAAACTAAAAAAGAAACTCCAGGAAAAGAATGTTACTCAACCCGTGAATGATGGCATTAAGAAGGCAACTTTATTGCTTGATAGAGAAGTTAAGCAAGCAACGGCTGTTGATACAGGAAGATTGAGAGCTAGTATGACTTCTCAATTCGGGGCTGGCTTTGGGCAAGTTGGAACGAACGTTGCGTATGCTCCCTTTGTGGAGTTTGGCACGGCAAAAATGGAGGCAAGACATATGGAAGGTGGAACTAAGGTTCTAGGCGAGGGTATGTTTGCCTTTGGGCTCCGCAAGCTAACAGGCAAGATGAAGGAACTCTTAGGCGATGTAGCTAATGCTATAGAAGCTAGGTGGCGATAGTGAGCATTGAGAATATTGGTAGCGGTATAAAGACTAGATTAGAAACAATTAGTGCCTTGAAGGATGTCTATGCCCCCAATGAGTTAAGGGATACCTATAATTCTTTTCCTTGTGCCATCATTATGCCGGGAGAAACAGTTTACGACACGACCTTTGGTAGTAATGCGGGGTATACATCTAGATTCCGCATTATAGTTTTAATCAGTAAACAAGATACGCCTTCAGCACTCAACAAACTTATGAATTATATGGAGCCAACAGGAACTAACTCGGTCAAGGCAGCAATCTATGGAGATTCTACACTCAATAGCACTGCTGATGATTGTGAGCTTGACCGCAATTTAGGATACGGGATAATGACATTTGGGGGTATAACTTATTTATCAACTGAATTCGGCTTGGTTGTTTATGCTAGACAATCTTAATAAGGAGGGATCAAGGAATGGCACACATTGCAGGCAAAACGGGGATGGTAAACATCGCAACGGTTGATGAGGCTGGTATCAGGAATTGGACACTTGATTATAGTGTTGATATGCTTGAAACCACTGATTTCGCCGATGGGGCAGCGACCAATGCTGCTAAAACTTACATACCCGGGTTAAGTGGCTGGTCGGGCACATTTGAGGGTTTCAAAGATGGAGCACCAGAAGCATTAGGCTTCGCCAGCTCAGTAGCCCTGAAACTAGAAGAGGATGCGACCTATTTCTGGACAGGCTCGGCATATATTACAGGCATTCATCCCAGCGTTGCTGTTGATGGAGTTGTAACTTATACTTACGATTTCCAGGGCACGGGGGAATTAACTGAGCCAACAGGATAAAGGAAGGTAGAAAATGGCTGAATTAGCAGGCAAAACTGGTGGCGTTTATGGTGCTGGGCTTTTAGTTGAAGATTGTGAGGATACTTGGGCTGAACATATCCAAGCGGGTTGCACTTCATCCGTAACCACAGGTAAGGTAGGAACTTACGCAGCTAGGGTAACTACGGTTACTGTTGGTGCTGATGTAGTTATGATGTCGGAATTGCTATCTTCAACAGATTTTTCGGCATATCACGGGTTGGTGTTCTGGGCTAGAACGAGTTTAACTACTACGGCAACACAATTGAAGATGCTATTGGACAATACACCAGAATGTGCTAGTCCTCTTGAAAGTCTAGCTTTGCCCGTATTGACAGCAGCTACTTGGCGACAATGCTTTACTAAATTTGCCACCCCCTCAGCATTAACAGCTATCGTATCTATTGGGCTATATGCTGATGAGGACTTGGCTGATGGCACTTTTGATATAGATGATGTCTATGCCGTCAAAAGAATCGGAGGCATTAGATCGTGGACATTGGACTATTCTGTAGATATGTTAGAGACAACAGATTTTGCTGATGGTGCTGCTACCAATTCACCAAGAACATATATCCCAGCTCATTCTACTTGGTCGGGTACATTTGAAGGATATAAAGATGGTGCACCATTAGCATTAGGATTTAGCTCTACTGTTCACTTATCCTTACAGGAATCGGCGACATCGGGTCAGGGCTGGGTAGGCATGGCATTCATTACAGGTATACACCCCAGCGTAAATATTGATGGTGTGATTTCGTATACTTACGACTTCCAAGGAACTGGTGAATTGACAGAGGCAAGCCTTTAGTGATAAAAGGGGAACTAGGGGTTTTCTATCAGGATGGTGAGCAGATTGGTGGATTTCACGATTGGACAGTAACCGCCACTCTAGCTCCCACACACGATTTTGGTATAAGCCAGAGTTATAACTCATTTGGCTGGCGGGCTAGGGGTCGCAATCCTTGGATATTAAAGAAACCCAGGGACTATATCTTTGATGTGGTTTTCTATAATGTTATCAAGAACCAGTTAATAGAGAATCATAGAGATAGAGTAAAAGCCCTGTTGCCAAATACTTGTCCCATAAACGAGATAATAGAAATGACCTTAGAGATGTATCATTGTGATTGAAGCAATAGTTTATTTAGCCCGGAAGCTACATTGGTCAAGAAAGGAGATTGGGGAACTAACGCTTAATCAATTCAATGAGTTGATAAAGGAACTTCAATCTCAAGAAGCACAGGAACAATATCGCCAAGATTATAGTATAGCTTCTATTCTGGCTGCTATTTATAACACAATTCCAACCAAGAGCCGTAGGACTTTTAAGCCTAAAGATTTTCTAGGTAAAGCAGAACCGCAAAGACATCCTACCGAAGGGAAATCATTAGAGGAATTAGCCAGAGAAAAGGGAATACAGATGCCCCAGAAATAGGTGAAAATAATGCTAACACTTAACACTAATACCATAGGTGGAATATCCGAATTAAAGGTAGTATGTGATTTGCTTTCCAAGGGGTATGAGGTTTATCGCCCTTTAATTGATAATGCCTCTTGCGACCTTATAGTTCTTAAGGATAATAAGCTAACGAGGATTGAAGTTAAAACCACTTATCGCAATACGGGTGGGGAAATAAGAAAATCAACAGTAAAGAATTGGGGCAAGTTCGACATATTAGCTTGTGTATTACCAGAAGGTATCGTTTATGAGCCAGACCTTATCTGAGACGCCCTCAGTTACAAATGGGGGCGTTTATTTTGGCAATAGGTAGATTAAGTTAAAGGGGGATAGATAATGACAAAGAACATTTTAGGCACACCGGAGAAGAAAACAATCAAGCTGGGTGAGAAAGATTATGAGCTATCACCGCTTAACCTGAATGTCCTTGCTAGCATAGAGGAAGAGTTTGATTGCGGGATTGATAAGCTGGGGCCAAAGTTAGAAAAGAGGCAGGCTTCAACATTAAGGAAACTCATTTATATCCTCCTTAAAGACCAGTATCCTGATTTGACGCTAACTAAAATTGGTGAGCTTATTAACTTAAAGAATTTGGCTGAAATTAGTGAAGCATTGGCTAAAGCATTAGCAGGAGAATAAATGGCTAACCCAACCGCAGAATTATTTGTAAAGATTGGGGCCGATACCAAAGGCTTAAAGACTGGTCTTAATCAAGCTAATAGCCAAATGGGTAAATTTGCTACCGGCATTCAGAAGCATTCTAAGATTATTGGCTTGGCTATGACTGCTATGGGGATAGCAATAGCCGCCGCTTTAGCCAAGATGGTTTTTAGCTATGCTAAGGCTGGCGATGAAGTGCACAAAATGGCTTTGAGGACGGGGTTTGCTACGGAAGCACTTTCCGAATTACGCCATGTGGCTATGCTGAGTGGGACTGAATTAGGAAGCATTGAGAAAGCCACTAAACGAATGAGCAGGGCTATTATTGATGCTGGTAGGGGGCTAGAGACTTACGCCAGAGTTTTTAGGGATTTAGGTCTAAATATTGAAGAACTCAGGGCAATGAAACCCGAAGAACAATTCTGGGCAATCGCTGGTGCTATTGGTGATTTAGAAGACCAAACATTAAAGGCTGCACTCGCCCAAGAGGTATTTGGCAGGGCTGGGACAGACCTTCTCCCTATGTTAGCTAGCGGCTCTGAGGCAATTTCTGAAATGCGACAGGAAGCCCATGACCTTGGTATTGTTTTTAATGAAGAAGCTGCTGCAAAGGCTGCTAAACTTACTGATTCGATGGGAACATTAAAGGAATCCTTGCAGGGGGTAGGGTTTGCTTTGGCCGAGGAATTAGTGCCGATAATTACAGAATTCCTTAATGATAAAGTTATTCCACTTATCCAAAGGATAAAAGACTGGATAAAAGAAAATGAAGACTTGGCAAAAAATCTTCTTATAATTGCTGGTATTCTTATAGCTGGTGGTGCTTTGCTTTTAGGCTTAAGCCTTGTTGCAAAGGCTATAATGGCTATAAATGCAGCATTAGTTATTATGCATGGTTTATCTGGCCCGGCTGGGTGGGCTGCGTTAGCGGCAGGAATTGTCATTGCTGGGGCAGCCATTTATGGCATAACGGAGTTAATGAAGAGTTTTGAAGCATCATTGCCAGAAGCGCCAGAGGG
>Ga0180732_1001253_pt1 | contig 16355 bp, 17 predicted proteins | sample KR11_01MetaG_FD_148674 | JGI IMG/M metagenome (GOLD analysis project Ga0180732, IMG submission 148674) | Groundwater microbial communities from the Olkiluoto Island deep subsurface site, Finland - KR11_0.1 MetaG | ecosystem: Environmental > Aquatic > Deep subsurface > Groundwater | place...
AAAGAAAAAACGGAAATAAAATCACAATTAGAAACTTTGATGAGATTGTCAGCGGCAAGCTAGGCAAGCGCCGCCTAACTTTTTGCCAATTTTTTAAAAGAACAGAAGAGAGTTTTTAGACAGCCTGTATGGAACCATCGAAGAGTTTGGATGTTTAAATGTTTATATAAATTACCATGAAAATAAAAATTGATCACATCGCGAAAATTGAAGGGCATGCCGGGTTTGTGGGGCATATCGTGAAAGGAAATGTCAAAAAAGCGCAAGTTGAAGTTGAGGAAGGCGCGAGGCTTATTGAAAGTTTGCTTGTCGGCAGAAGCTATGAAGATGTGCCTGTGATAACTTCGCGAATTTGCGGGCTATGTCCTGTAATTCATATGATTACGAGCATTAAGGCGATTGAGAAAGCCTTTGAAATTGAGCCGACCAAAGAAACGGTTTTGTTAAGAGAACTTATGCTCGCCGGACAAATAATCCAAAGCCATGTTTTGCATATTTTTTTCTTGAGCGCCACGGATTATTTTAAAAACAGGGACGGGCTTGATATCGCCTCGGAAAGGCCGGAATTTGTGAAAAAAGTTTTAGCGCTGAGAGATTTTGGAAATAACGCCATAAAACTTATCGGCGGACGCGCTATTCATCCGCTTACGCCAAAAGTCGGCGGGTGGCATAAAACTCCCCATAAAAATATTCTGAATGAAATTGAAACCGAGGGGAAAAAAGTTCTTCCTTACAGCAAGCTTCTGGTGGATTTTATCTTAAGCCTTGATATGCCGAATTTTAAAAGAAAAACTGAATATATCGCGCACAAGCCAAAAGAGAAAAACAGGTATTCGTCATATTATGGAAAGATGTGTTCTTCGGAAGGCTGGATTGCCGATGAAGAAAAATTCCGAGAAGAAATCAAAGAACGGCAGATTGGCGGAACTGTTATGAAATTGGCAAAACGCGGCGGAAAAAGTTACGCGACGGACGCGCTGGCAAGGCTTCACATCAACAGGGAAAATTTAAATCCGGAGGCAAAAAAAGCTTTGAAATCCACAGGACTTGAATTTCCTTTATATAATCCTTTTCGCAACACGCTGGCGCAAGCGATTGAAGTTATCCACTATGTGGAAGAATGCCGCAAGTTGGCAAACGAACTTGAAAATTCAAATATGAGAAATATTAACACAAGCTTTGAAGTCAAAGCGGGATTTGGCGCGGCATTGCTTGAGGCGCCGAGAGGAACGCTTTATCATTCTTATGATATTAACGAAAAAGGCATTATAACCCGAGCGGATATAATGACGCCGACCGCCCAGCTTTTAGTTAATTTGAACGACGATTTGAAAAGTTATCTTCCTCGCATCAAAAAATATAAGAAAGAAAAAAGGGAGCTGGAAATCCTGAAGCTCATTCATTCTTATGATCCATGTATTTCATGCTCAACGCATTAGAAATTGAAAATGAAAAAATCAAAATGAGAAATGACAATGTAAAATTTAAAAATGAATTTAAGAAACGGCTTTGCGCAAACAAGAAATAATTTTGACATTTTAAATTGTCATTTTGATTTTTGATTTTTCAATTTCTAATTTGAAACATGCACGACATTCACGCCGCGAATCAAATTCTCAAAACCGCGCTGGAATACGCGAGGGAAAATAAATTTAAAAAAATAAGCTCCATAAAGATTGAGCTTGGAAAAATTGTGGAGCATGACGAGCTTATTACGCCCGAGAATTTGAAATATAATATCGGTTTGATTTCAAAAAACACAATTGCTGAAAATTGCGAGATTATCGTTAATCCAAAAGATAATAATGAATTAAAGCTGGTGGAGATTGAGGGGGAATAAAAAATAATTTCAAATATCAAAGCCCAAATTTCAAACCAATGCCGAATAATTAAATATCAAATTTTGTAATTTGGATTTTGGATTTGATTTGGAATAATTTGGATTTTGAAATTATAAAAATTATTGATTGATCATAAACTCATCTAAAATATTCAACTTATTTTAGATTCTTACCTTGTTTTTTACCGCTTAAACCCGCATCTGAACAATTCAATCTTATTCTCCCGCAGTTACAAATATCCTGTCCGCGTCGTAAACATAAGATCCGTTTTGGCTTATTACTTCGTAATGATAAGTTGTATCAGGGTTAAGGTTGGTTAAAATAATTGAATGGTTTTTGACTTTTTTGCTGTCTTGCTTTTCTCCATCGTAAATTCTGCTCAAACCGTAATTTACTTTGCTCGTCGCTTTGTGATTAGTTTGCCATATAATCTCTGCTGATGTTGAAGAAATCGAAACAACTTTAACATTGGAAATTTGAAGCGGATTTGAACTTTCAAAGACCGCTATTTTTATTTCGCTTCCCAAAATTTTGACATCTTTTACAAAAACCGCAAAGTTATTTCGTCCCTGATTAAACAGATTAGCGATTTTCTTGCCGGCGTTATCAAAGCCGGCGGCTATCGCGCCGAGAATGTTTTTAAAAGTTGTTTTCGCTGGCTCCATACAGGCTGTCTAATAAGTCCCAAAAACACGGAATTTATCCTTTAGGATTTCAAAAAATGGCTTAAACAAGCGATGCTTTATGAAACCCTGAAGGGTAAATTCCGATTATTAGACAGCCTGCATAGTTCCCGAGTGCTCGGGACTGTGGAGTCTAAATGCAAACCGCGCCAACGAACATTTGCGCGAATAAAACTAAAATTAACAATTCGCGATTTAAAGTATAAAAAGAACGCCATTAAAATAGCGTTTTTTTAAATTAGAAATATCCGGGCAACCTGAAAACCGGAGAGCGTGTTTTACTCTCTCTCTCTCTCTCTCGTATTCTATCTTTGAAATTTTGCTCATAATTTCTGATTTTAGAATTATTTTATTTTTTTAAAGCGATTTAGAAATTGCCGCGGAGTGAGAATCGGAATATTTTGGAAAGATTTTAAGTTTAGCAAATGTTTATCTCCCGAAACAATAAAATCAGCGCCGGAAGCCAAGGCGCACAAAAGAAATTTATCGTCAGAAGGATCTTCCTTGATTATGATTTCAGGGTCATACGCAATTTAGTTGTTTCTATCTATATCAAAAAGTTTTTAAATGATAGCCTCTCCCTTTATCAAAGGGAGATTGAGAGGGATTTCCTCCTCGCGCTTTGGAAGTAAAATAAATCTAACGCTTTTAAATAAAACTGTATTTATCGAAAGATAAGCGAAAGATAGTGTTTTGATGATTTAATTATAGCTCTGCCCGGAAATCCCCCCAGCCCCCCACGGCCGGCTTATTCTAATAAACTTTATGTCATTCCGAGCCTTAAGCGAGGAACCTGCCTGCCGGCAGGCAGGTCCCTTCAATATTATTACTGATACTTATATTGTTTAAGGGATTTCTCACCCTAATCGGGTTCGAAATGACAAATTAATTAGAAAAAGCCAGCCGTGCCCCTACCCCTCCTTGAAAAGGAGGGGATCATATGGCTTCGCTTCAATAAAAAATAATCCGTTTAACCACCAAATTGCGTATGAGCCTATCTCACTTCAATGTAAAACCTATTTAAAAAAGACGCTTTATCTCCCATGCTTTCAAAACTTTTATCTGCCCTTTTGCAAAGATTCAGAAGATGAATAAGATCATGCGTTTTGGGAAATTCTTTTTTGTTGAAAACCAGAAATCCTTTCAGAATTTTTTCCACCGCTTGATGGCAATGAAAACAAAAAGAATCAGTCGGGCCATTCTCTCTGTAAAGAATCTCCGCCGATTTAAAATCGTTTTGAGACTTTATAATCCACTCTTTTGTCAGGCTATCTTTTAGCATAAAGAGTTTTTCCTTTCTGAACAATATTTTTAATGAAAAAATCTCCAAGGGACAATCGCTCTTTTATTTCTTGAGGAGTATAAACCAAAATATCCACGGGAATGGTTCTATCTAAAAGAATTCTGTCCACTTCCAGATGGCGCTTTGTTCTTGCTTTTCTGGTTCCTTTGATAATAAACAAATCTATAGACATCACATCCAGAAACCGCACTAGATTATTATTTTTAGAAAATAAACGCACTGATTTTCGCTTATTGTAGCAGTGGATTCCTGCCTACGCAGGAATGACAGTGCGAATTCATAGTGTTTTATCTATATTGCAAATTGCTTTTCCCAAACCCGCATCTGAATAATTCAATTTTTTCCTCAACTTTCTTTTGAACCGCATTGCGAGCAATTGACAAAACTTTTCTTGGATCAGTCACCATTCTTCCGCTGGCGCAAAAATCAGTTAGCCCTCCCATAAAAGCGACTCTGATTTCAGTATCAATATTCACATTTATAATTCCATATTCCAATATGGCTTTTTTTATGTCTTCTGACGGCGTTCCAGACCCGCCGTGAAGAACAAACGGGATTGAAACTTTTTTTCTTAGTTCGGCGAGCAGATCAAAATCCAGGTGAGGATTTTTTTCCGGCTTATACATGCCATGGATATTTCCGATAATCACCGCCAAAGTGTCAACACCTGTTTTCTCAACAAATTCTTCAATCTCATCAGGATCGGTTTTTTCCATATTGGCAAAGTCCGCTCCCGTTTCAATGCTCGCGCTTAAGCTTGGAATTTTTCCAAGCTCTGCTTGCACAACGACTCCTTTTTTGCGGGCATATTTCACAATGTCTTTGGTAATCTTAATATTATCCTCAAGCTCATACGCGGAAGCGTCTATCATCACAGATCTAAAACCGTCATCAATGCATTTTTTCACAAAATTCGGGCTCTTCCCGTGATCAAGATGCAAAACCAGATCCGCTTTTGATTCTGCTATTATTCCTCTTGCCAAATTTACCAAAGGCAAAAATCCCGCGTATTCAACCGCCGTTTCCGTGATGCCAATCATCACCGGCATATTTTTCGCTTCCGCCGCCCGCGCGATTCCCTGCGCCACTTCCAAATTGGAAGTGTCAAAAGTCCCAAAAGCGTATTTATTCTCCCTCGCGTTTTTTATCATTTCTTTTATCAAGGTCATAGATATGAGTTAAAAGTTAAAAAGTTTGTAAAGTTGAAAGTGGTAAATTTTTTTATTTTTCCAATTTTTCTTCAATAAATCCAATTACTTTCTCAGCGATTTCTATGCATTTTTTCGCTTCGTTTTCGGAAAAAACTTCCAGATGGCTTTCGTCAGGATAGCGGGCGGGAATATATGACTGCGTCAATATTCTTAAATCTTTTTCAAATCGCGACAAATCAGCCAATGGCTTGCACCTCTTGGCCAAGATATTGAGATTGTGAATTTTGTCTTCTTTCGCAATCTCTCCTTTAGTTGCCAAAATCGCCGCTTTTATATATTTCTCAACCGCTTGCTGGCACAAACAGCAAATCTGGCTGTAAAACTCCGTTTCCTTGAAAGCGGCTTTCGCAAACAGCAAATCATCTTTGCCTTTATACATCCAAGCATTTAGCATTTCTTTATTTATTTTTTTCATAAATTAATTTTCCTTTATTGTTTATTTCCTTAAAAAAATAGTATTTCCTTTTCAATCCTTCTCGCCATTCTTCCGGGGTATAAACCAGAATGTCCGTTCCCATCTCCGAGCTGATAATCTCGGCAACTTCAAAAAGCCGTGTTCCGAATCTTTTGCTAGTCTTCTTAACTACCAGCAAATCCACATCACTGGACGATTTAGGCTTTCCATAAGCGTAAGATCCAAAAAGAATGATCTTTTCTGGATTGTATCCTTTGATAATTTGATCAGTAATTTTTTTGATTTCCTTTTGGTTTTTTTTGCTCATATCAAAATAATGCGGGTTATTAGGAGTTAAAAGTTTAAAAGTTTGTAAAATTAAAAAAATAATAATTTATTTATTAAAGTTACTAAAACAAAACTTAAAATAATAAAATACAACAATAATTTCAATGATTGTTTTACAGAAAATAAAAGATAATATCTAAAAAACATAATTGTAAAAAAAGAATATGTTATAAAATTGACAACATTAAACATAAAAATATTATTCGGAAATAATTTAAAAAAGACAGGAGATATATAACCAAAAACTAAATCTAAAATAAATATGGAAAATATGTAAATATAAATTTTGTTTTTAGGCACATGTTTTATTTTGAGTAATTTTAAACCAAACAAAAAAACAAAATAAGATAAATAAAATCCAACTATAAAAAAAGGGCTTTTAGTAATAATGGAAATAAAATCTAATCCTTCGGATAAAATTAGACAAATAACAATTAACATAATTATTATTTTCTCTTCAAATTTACTGCTTATATATATTTTATTTTCCATATTTTTTAAAAAAATTAAAATTACCCGAACAACTCCACAATCCTCGCAAACTCACTCGCATTCAAAGACACACCGCCAATCAATAGCCCGTCGGTGTTTGCCTTGCGGACAAAATCATAAGCGTTTCCGCTATCCACGCTGCCGCCGTAAAGAATAGAAATTTTCTCGGCGGTTTCTCTGTCATAAAGCTTGGTAATTATTTTTCTGATCAAAAGCGCGGCGCTCATTATTTCGTCAACCGCAGGAGTAATTCCAGTTCCAATCGCCCAGATCGGTTCATAGGCTGCTTGGAATTTGGAATTTGGAATTTGGAATTTGGAAATATTTTTAAACGCTAATTCTAGCTGTCTGATAATTACCTCGCTTGTTTTGTCCTGCTTTTTTTCTTTAAGAGTTTCCCCTATGCATAAAATTGGATTCAAGTTATTTTCAAGAGCTGATTTGATTTTTAGGTTTATCATTTCGTCAGTTTCTCCTAAATATATTCTTCGCTCCGAGTGGCCTATTATCGCATAATTAGCTCCCAGATTTTTCGCCATCTTCGCGGAAATTTCCCCCGTGTAAGCTCCCCTGTTTTCCCAAAAAATATTCTGGATTCCTAATTCAAGTTTTGCATTAGGTTTTATTTTAGATAAATATACAGCCGGCGGGCAGATTACAACGCTAACATTTTCAGATTTTTTAATTCCGTTTTTAATTGATTTTATTAAATTATCCGCCTCCGCAAAACTTCCCGGATTCATTTTCCAGTTGGCGATGATGGTTATATTTTTGGCGCTAGAGTTTGGCATTTTATAAATGTAAAATGTAAATATCAAAATGAAAAATGATAAAGAAATAATTTTCAATTTCTAATTTTCAATTTTCATTGAATTTTCAATTTTTTAATTTTCAAACTTTTTCCAGAATAATACTTTTAAAAAAAGTTGGTTTTATGTCGTAATTATTTGAAAATTTAGTTATTGGAAATTGATTGAAAATTGTGAATTGAAAATTGGAAATTTATTACCTAAAACTAAATTCTTAAAAATTCGCTGGCTCCATAATGGCATCAGCCTTGTGGAGCCTAATTGTGAAAACTGAATTTATTAATTCATCGCAAGAATTGCATTTGGGCTCCACAGTCTCGAGGCGAGAACTATGGAGCCAGCGGAGTAATATCCAAATAACAAATAACAAATTATAATCCTCTTCTCATCTTCTCCGCCTTCGCCACTCTTTCCACGGCAACCGCGTAGGCGGCGAGGCGCGCGCTTATTCCGAGTTCTTCTTTTTTGCTCCAAATCTCGTCAAAAGAATTTTCAATTATTTTTTTCAATTTTCCAATATTCTCGTTCTCGTCCCAATAATAATTCTGCAGATTTTGCACCCATTCAAAATAGCTCACGATTACGCCTCCTGCGTTTGCCAAAATATCGGGAATTACGACCACTCCCCTTTTTTCCAGTTTTATATCAGCTTCTGGCGTGACAGGACCATTGGCAAGTTCAATAATCAACTTCGCTTTTATTTGCGACGCGTTTTTTTCCGTAATGACATTTTCCAGAGCGGCCGGGATCAAAACATCAACATCAAGCTTCAATAACTGATCATTGGTTATCGTTTTTGTTTCTGGAAACCCCGCCACAGACCCTGTTTCTTTCTTAAATTTAATAACGCTTTTTATATCCAAACTATTAAATTTTGAATTTCCGGATTGTAGTTTTTCGTTTTTAGTTTTTCGTTTTTCACTTGATATTATTCCCCCTTTTGAATCCGAAACCGCCACGACATTGTATCCTAGCGCGCAAAGAATTTCAGCCATAAAAGATCCGGCGTTTCCAAAACCTTGAATGGCGACTGTGGTTTTTCTAGGATTCATTTTCAGTTTTCTTGCCGCCTTCTCTAAAACATAAATTCCGCCTTGCGCGGTTGAAAAACTTCTGCCTCTCGCGCCGCCGACTTCAAGAGGCTTGCCCGTTACCACTCCCGGCGCGTTATATCCTTTAATCTTGCTAAACTCATCCATCATCCAAGCCATAATCTGCGGATTGGTATAGACATCAGGCGCTGGAATATCTTTTTCCGGACCGATAAAATCTCCCATCGCTTGAATATATCCTCTGGACAATTTTTCAATTTCCCCGTTGGACAACTTTGAAGAATCAACAATCACCCCTCCTTTCCCTCCGCCAAATGGCAATCCTACCGCGGCGCATTTCCAAGTCATCCACGCCGAAAGCGCTTTTACTTCCGAAAGATTTACTTTCGGGTGAAATCTGATTCCGCCCTTAAAAGGGCCAAGCGCGTCGTTATATTGAACGCGATAACCCTTGAAAACTCTCACCTTTCCGGAATCCATTTTTACGGGAATAGAAACTTCCAAAATCCTTTTAGGATTCTTCAAAATTTCCAAAACATTATCATCTAAATTCAAAAGCCTCGCCGCATTTTCCAGCTGTTTTGTCGCGTTTGCGAAAGGATTTGATGGCATAGGTTTAGAATTATGAATTAACTTTCAAAAAGTTCAAATATCAAAGCTCAAACCTGCCTGCCGGTAGGCGGGTTATTCCAAACCAAGCTCAAAGTATAAATGTCTAAAAATAATTTTATTGAATTATGATATAATTATTGTCATACTGAATTCATTTCAGTATCCTCTATGTCTTACGGCTAAATATAATTTTGCGGAATAGACAGTAGATCCTGAAACAAGTTCAGGATGACAGTTTTTAGTACATTTCATAATTCAAAATAATTTAATGTTTGAGCTTTGGATTTCCTGCCTGCCGGCAGGCAGGGATTTGGAATAATTTGGATTTTGAAATTTGAATTTAAATTAATTTTATCTCTCTTTTAAATATTTATAAATACTTGCAACCGCAATCGCTCCTTCGGAAACCGCCGTGACGATTTGATGGAGCTTGTTGGAATTGTTTGTGATATCCCCCGCCGCGGCCGCTCCGTTTATGTTCGTCATTCCTCCCTGATCAACAACAATATAGCCGTCTGCGTCAATCTCCACCCCTAAGTTTTTAGCCATACTCGCGGACGGAACCAGGCCGATCGCGATAAACAAACCATCTAATTTTATTTCATTTTTGCCTTTATGTTTGGCATCAATCTCAATAGATTCAACTTTTTTATCTCCCGAGACTTTTATCACATTTGTTTTATAAATTATCTCCACTTTTGGATTTTTCTTTAGCCTGAACGCCATAATCGGCTCGCATCTGAGCGCCTCGCCCCTATAGATCATATAAACTTTCTTAGCGTGCTCGGAAAGCATTGTTGCCGCCATCGCCGCGGAATTGCTTCCTCCCGCAACGACAACCGTTTTATTCTTAAAAAACGCCCCATCGCAAACAGCGCAATAACTTACGCCTTTTCCCAGCAACCTTTTTTCGCCGGGGATATTCAGTTTTTTGTGTTTTGTTCCAAGAGCGATCAAGATTGATTTTGCCTTATAAACTTTATCGGAGTCTGTTGTGATGACAAAACCTCCTTTTGAAATTCCAGACGCGGAAGGCTTGGACCAACGCTCTTTTTCTATTCCTATAATATTTTCTTGAATAACATCCGTATTCAGGCTTTTCACATGATCATAAAACTTCATTATTAAATCAGACCCCTTAATGGATTTCTCCCCCGGCCAATTTTCAATCAAATGCGCCTTAGAAACAGATCCATCAAAAATATTTCCAATCACTATGTGATTTATCTTATACCTTGAAGCATATATTGACACGGCAAGCCCCGCCGGTCCCGCGCCTAAAATTATGAGATCGTACATTATATTGTTATATTGTTAAATTGTTGTATTGTTATTTTTAAATAATTAGTTTTTTATTGGAATAGATTATTTTAGCAAACAATAATATTACATTGCTGATTACTAAGTTAATAATATAAAAAAACAATTTAACAATACAGCAATACAACAATTAAATTAATCTTCTATCTTTATCGCTCCGACTGGACAGCTGTTTATAGCTATTTCATAATCGCATTTTTTGTATCCATTTTTAATTATAACTCTTGATTTTCCATCATCCTGCAATTCAAAAACCTCCGGACACAAATTTACGCATGCTCCGCAACCGATGCAAAGCTCTTGATCAACTTGAACATTTTTTGCCATGTTTTTTGTTTATTTATCTTTTAATTAATCTAAATTAGTTAAATTTAGTGTTAATATTAGTTTGATTAGTGTTTAATATTATTATACGCGAGATACAACTAATATCAGGCGAAAATAATGAAAATATAAATCCTTAGCTTAATGGTTAATTAAATCATTTATTTTCTCCAGCAAAACCTTTTTTGGCTGAAGCCCTATTATTTCTTTTATAACTTTTCCATCTTTAAATATTTTCAGCGCCGGAATGCTCAAAATTTCATATTTGCCGGCGATATTTGGATTTTCATCTACATTAAATTTTCCAACTTTCACCCTCCCTTTAAACTCTTCGGAAAGCTCTTCAATAATCGGCCCCATCATCTGGCAAGGACCGCACCATGGCGCCCAAAAATCAACCAAAACAAACGCTTTTGCGTCTTCCACTTCCTCCTTAAAGTTTTTGTCAGTTAGCTCAATATTCATAATTTCCTTTCTTGTCCGTTTGATTCTAGTCTTTTTCTATAATTACAGGACTTACCCATTTGCTGTCATTCCGACCGGAGCTATGCCCTGTTCTTAAAATTTACAGGGTAAATTTTAAGAACAGGGCATAGCGGAGTGGAGGAACCTGTCTGCCGGTAGGCGGGTCTGTAAACGCGAAATGCTTATTTCTAAACAAAGATATTGTAAAACACAAGCTTTGTCCGCTTACAGATCCCCGTTCGGCTAATCGCTCAGGGCAGGCTCTCGGCTCCTATCGTCGCTCGGGATGACAAGTTCAAACGCGTAAGTCCTAAATTATATATTTTAAATTGCGAAATTGCCAGTTTTAGTTTTATTAGCGCAAATATTAGTTTAATTCGTGTTTTCGACAGCATACGCTAAATCAAACTAATAGTAGACCAATAAAACTAAATCATCATTTTGCAATTCAAGCTTAATAAAAATAACTAAAATTAAACATTATTTATTATTAGTGCTATACTTATAACATTAATAATACAATAAAAATAAAAAAGATGCAAACCAAAAATATAATAATAGCCGGCGCGGGGCCGGCGGGGCTTGCGGCCGCGGCGGAATTAAGAAAAATTAGCGGCTTTAATGTCGTTATTTTAGAAAAAAATCCGGAAATAAGCTATAAAATATGCGCGGGAGGAATCAGCCCGAATTCCTCTGAAATTGATCTGCCTGAGAAAATCATAGACAGAGAATTTAGGAGGATAAAAATATTTACCCCCAGACAATCAATTATACTGGAGGAAAACAAGTCTATAGCCGCGACCACAAACAGAAAGTTCTTGCATAAAATTATGGCTGAAAAAGCAACCGGCCTTGGGGCGAAAATATTATTCAACAAGTTCGTGAAGGAAATAAACAACGATTCAATAATAACATCTTCGGGCGAGAAATTTATTTTTGATTATCTTATCGGCGCTGATGGAAGCAATTCCGTAATAAGAAAAAGTCTCGGCCTTAAAACAAGAAAAATGCTCGCCGCGTTTCAATATATAATTCCGCAAAATTATCCTGATATGGAATTTTTCGTTGACTTTGAAAAATTTGGATTTTCTTACGCTTGGATTTTTCCGCAAAAAGAAGCGGTTTCCGCGGGAACGGGCTATGATCCGAGCTTATCTAAAAATGATTTTACAATTCAACAATTGCGCGAGAATTTTGACCTTTGGTGCGCGGATAAATTTAATATGAAAGACGCAAAGTTTGAAGCATTTTCAATCAATTATGATTATCAAGGATTTGACTTTGGAAATATTTTTCTCGCTGGAGACGCGGCGGGATTTGCCTCGGGATTTACCGGAGAGGGAATAAAATTCGCCGTTCTTTCGGGGAAAGACATCGCCAGAAAAATCGTTGATCCGGATTATAAATGCGCGGAGATTGAAAACATTTTGAAAATAAAAAAACGCGGAGAAAATTTCATCCGCCTTCTATCGTCAAATAAAACCGTCGGAAAAGCCGCCATTGAATTTTTTGCCTTCCTCACAAAAACGCCCCTCGGCAAAAAAATAGCGGGGAAGATTTTGTAAATTTTTTAAATTACAAAACAATATTTGTCATTTCGAGCCTGTCTGCCGTCAGGCAGGCGCCTCGCGAGAAATCTATGAATAATAGAATATAGAAAGAATAGTTGATTTAAACATAGTTTTTAGACCTGCCTGCCGGCAGGCAGGTCTCTCAATCGCTGATGCTCATTTCGAGATGACAAACTAAAATAGCATTTTGCGATTTAAAGGCATTCAAAAACCAAAACCATTTTCCCTGCATATCTTCGCGTATTCTCTGGCGCTAGGGCGGATTTTTGCTTCAAGCCCGTTTTGGTAATCTATCTCAATCAACCCAAACCGCTTTGCGAAACCGCTGTCCCACTCAAAATTGTCAAACAAAGACCAGTGCAGATAACCCCGAACATCAGCTCCTTCGCCTATCGCCTTATGCGTCCATTTTAAATGATCGGTTATAAATTTCGCCCTTCTCTTATCTCCCTCGTCAGCAATCCCGTTTTCAGTAATATAAATCGGCAAGCCATATTTTTTCAAATCCATCAGCACATAGTATATTCCTTCCGGAAAAATTTCCCAGCCCATATCAGAAACTTCCTTGTTTTCATTTTTCGTTACCAAAGGAGGAAAAGAAAACGGCGCGATTTTCATTCTGTCATGAAAATAATAATTTACGCCCAGATAATCATGATAATTTTTAGTGAGATTTAGAAATAGATGATTGTTTAAAAAATTCCAAGCGGATACCATTTTATTATTCAGAAAAGATTTCTTGTCATAAGAGTCAATATAAGAATAGTTTTCCGCGATGCCAACTTTTGCTTTGTTATTAAACTCGTGTATGGCTTTATACGTTTTCTTGTGGGCTCTCGCGAAATTCAAAAAAACCAGCGGGACAAGCAAAGAATTCTTTTTTTGCGGAGGAAACCTGTCTTTTACATAAGCAAGCGTAATATAAATTGCCGGCTCATTCAGTGTCGTCCAAAAATCAACCGAATCATCAAGCTCTTCAGCAACGAACCTCGCGTAATTTTCAAAATATTCCGGCGATTTGGAATTGCTCCATCCGCCTTTTGCCGCCAGCCACAAAGGGAGAGTATAGTGCCAGATTGTCACCATAGATTTTATATTTCTCTTTTTGAGCGCCAGCAAAACTTTTCTATAATGCTTGATCGCTTGGCGATCAAACTTGCCCTCGCTCGGCTGAATTCGCGGCCATTCCAATGAAAAACGGTGGACATTGTGGTTCAGCTCTTTCGCCAGATCAAAATATTCTTCATATCTATTATAATAATCGCAAGCCTTGCCCGCCGGAAATTTTTCCGACCAGTCTGAATTTTCAATCCCGCCCTCCGTCTGATACGCCGAGATTGCCGCTCCCCACAAAAAACCTTTAGGAAATTTTTTTATAGTTTTTGGCATAAGATGTTTGCTTATTAATTCTATCAAACTGCAAAATGATGATTTCGTTTTATTGGTTTATTATTAGTTTGATTTAGTGTATGCCGCCGAAAACACGAATTAAGCTAATATTTACACTAACAAAACTAAAGCAAGCGATTTATAATCAATTCTATTTCTATTATACTATAAAATGCGAATAATAAAAATACTCATTCTATCTATGCAATAGTCCTTGATAAAACGCGGCATTGGCATTATGCTTATCAGACAGAAATGTTGTATGTCAACAAATCAGACTTGATATCGCAAATATAGTATGCGTCCCTCTCCCGATGGGAGAGAGCCTGCCCTGAGCGAAGCCGAATGGGACAGGTGAGGGGTTTGGCTCGCATAATAATATATTTCTGATTATAAAACTTAAACCGCTTGGGACAAAACCCTCGCCCCAACCCAGGGCTGTCTCATGCTAATAACTTTACTTGGTTTTGTCATTCCGAAATGAGCATCAGCGATTGAGGAATCCATGAACTGTCTAAATTTCATCTAAATCCGCGTTATCCTCGCATAGTCCTATTTACAGATTTCTCACCCTAATCGGGTTCGAAATGACAAATTCGTTAGCACGAGACAATCCTGCGCCCCAACCCTCTCCCTTTTGATAAAAGGCGAGGGAGTATAAAAATTCCTATACGATAAAATATGCCCATGCAACCAGAAATAAACCGATATATAATCCGGAAACTCGTCCGAAAAACTTTTGAAAAACGAAAGGTGTCTTTGGAATATCTCTCGCGGCTCAAAAGAAAAGCTTCCAGAAAATTCAGCTTGCCATGCCCGACAAATATTGAATTGTTGAAGACTTACAGGAAGATGATTGAGAATAAGAAAATGATGTCAAGCAAAGAAATTGAAAATCTTCTCGTCACTAAAAATATCAGAACATCTTCCGGAGTGGCAGTTGTGGCAGTGCTTACCAAGCCATATCCATGCCCGGGAACTTGCGCGTTTTGCCCGAATGAAAAAAATATGCCCAAAAGCTATTTGTCCAACGAACCCGCGGTGATGCGCGCGATACTTACGGATTTTCATCCATACAAACAAGTTATGGCGAGAATAAAATCTCTGGAAACTACGGGACATAAGACGGATAAAATAGAATTGATTGTTATGGGCGGAACTTTTTCATATCTGCCGAAACAATATCAGACATGGTTTGTGAAAGAATGTTTCAGGGCATGCAATGAAAAAAAGTTCAAAGTTCAAAGTTCAAAGTTCAAAGTTTTGGATAATACATTAGAAAATTTACAAAAACTAAACGAGAAATCGGCGCATAGAATAATAGGATTAACACTGGAGACAAGGCCTGATTATATTAATGAAAAAGAGATTATAAACATGCGAAAGCTTGGCGCGACCAGGGTGGAGCTTGGGGTGCAGAATATTTATGACGATGTTTTGAAATTAAATAAGCGCGGACACGGAAGAGCTGAGATTATCAAGGCTACAAAATTACTCAAAGAAGCGGGATTTAAAATCAATTATCATATGATGCCCAACCTTCCGGGATCAAGCTATGAAAAAGATTTGCGAATGTTTGAAGAGTTATTTTCCAATCCGGACTTCCAGCCGGATATGCTCAAAATTTATCCTTGCGTCGTCGTCAAAAACACGCCAATTTACAAGTGGTGGAAAAAGGGAGAATACAAACCGTATTCCGATGAGAAACTTATAGAATTGCTTTGCGCGATAAAAAAAATAATCCCTTATTATGTCCGAATCACGAGGCTCGTCCGCGACATTCCATCAACAAGTATCATTGCCGGAAATAAAATTTCTAACTTACGGCAAGTCTTGGATAAAAAATCTAAAGAGGAAAATTGGAGGTGCAAGTGCATCAGATGCAGAGAGGTGAGAAATCAAATAGTCCCCCCTGATAAGGGGGCCTGCCTGTCCGGTAGGCAGGGTTGGGGGGTTAAAAACTTAGGCGATAATAATTTAAAACTCTTCCGCCAAGACTACGAAGCGTCCGGAGGCAGAGAAATATTTTTGAGCTTTGAAGATGAAAAAAGAAAATATTTATATTCAATGTTAAGATTGAGGATAAACGAAAATGTCATTGCGAGAAGTGAAGCGACGCGGCAATCTCAGAATTTAATTAAACTAATATCCTGCCCGGAAATCCCCCTAGCCCCCTTTGATAAAGGGGGAAATGTTCTCCCAGTCCTCCAAAACTCCGCCATCATCCGCGAGGTTCATACTTACGGACAATTGGTTTCCATAAATTCCAAAAACAAGAAATCCCCCCAGCACACCGGGCTTGGAAAAAAATTAATTTTGGAAGCGGAAAAAATCGCCCGCGAAGAATTCGGCCTAAAAAAAATCGCCGTCATCAGCGGAGTGGGAGTCAGGGATTATTATAGAAAACTAGGGTAAGTATTTTCCAATCGTAAGATGATACCCAAATGCCGATAGGCGTTTGGATAGATTTATTTGGATTAATTTTATAAAGTATAATTAAAAGCTCCTAATTTTCTTAAATAATTTATCTTTTTCTTTCAT
>Ga0180732_1001254_pt1 | contig 16346 bp, 26 predicted proteins | sample KR11_01MetaG_FD_148674 | JGI IMG/M metagenome (GOLD analysis project Ga0180732, IMG submission 148674) | Groundwater microbial communities from the Olkiluoto Island deep subsurface site, Finland - KR11_0.1 MetaG | ecosystem: Environmental > Aquatic > Deep subsurface > Groundwater | place...
TCCGCCGCCGCCTCCGCCGCCGCCGCCGCCGCCGCCGCCGCCTCCGCCGCCGCCTCCGCCGCCGCCGCCGCCGCCTCCGCCGCCGCCTCCGCCGCCGCCTCCGCCGCCGCCGCCGCCGGACAACCATCATCAACCCATTTCCTCCAAATAGCATATTCTTTTGGATATTTATCTTTCCATAAATACGCAACCTGTTCTGCGGCAAATACAGCATATTTAACACATTGCGATTGCGATAGCAGATTAGTAATCAACCAGTTCGCCCAGTTAAATTCTTCCGCCTTAAATAGTTTCCTTACGACCTTCACTCCGTCGGTTTCTTTTTGGGCGATAAACCATTCTCTGCCCTCTCTGCACGCATTCTCGTCCGACAACCACTTCTCGGTGATAATCATTGTGTTTCTCCTCCTTTTTTTTCTACACATTTGTTATGGGCGTAACTGATAAACCCCACCTTAACCATATCTACCTTCCAATCGTAGTCTCCGCAAATCACGCAGAGGGTTTTCTCTTGGTTGCGATGGCGCATATCTTCTCCTTAGTAATGTTTAATATCGCAGGTACATTCCATAATCGTTAACATCCGGTGCTGAGCCAGACGCTCAAGGTTTTCGTTATGTATTGATCGCCTTACCTTCCCCGCCAAAAATGCTTCCTTTGCTTCCGGGGAATCGTTCCAATCTTTTTTGAAGTATTTCATTATTTTACCTCCTGGAATCGAGCGGAAATATTCAACTCGGTATGACTGTAATTCATATCATCGCAATATGATCCAAACTCAACTTTATTATCTATTAGTATCTGTTCGGCTTCGCGGGAGACTTCGGACATTTTCTCACACTCTCTGGATGTGTAGGTTTCGGTAGTATCTAACCGCGGGCCTATATTGATCTGTACATTAACCCAGCCGTAAGCGGTTCCCCGGCCACCCTCAACCCGGACATTCTTTACTCTATACTTGGCCGCTAATAGTTTCTTTACCAATCTATTGCGTTCTGGGGTAAGGCTATCCATTTTGCTCTCCCTTGATTTTAGCGGTAGGTTGTCTCTGGATGACATACAGTGGATAGTCTCTATCACCACTGTGCACTGTTACCTGTCCTACTCTGATCGCTCCGGCGGGAAGATTTTCTGTATCGCACGCGCTAGCCATCCAGCCAGTCAGTCCAGCGTCAAGTAAGCACTTTTCTACTATCCTGATAGCCTCAAAATATCCTACGCGAAAATAATTGTGGTACCCAACTAAAATTTTTATTGCGATAGTTTTATCTGGAGTTTTGATGTCAACTGCTTCTCCGCTATCAAATATATATTGTGTCCCCGTCTGATTGATTTTCATTTTGCTTTCCTTCCGGCTTCTCGCCATTTTATTCTACCCTATTATTAAGGTAGTAATTTCGTCCAATCCAGTAAACCGCTTCCGACTTGCTTAACCCCCCTTCTAAAATAAAATACTCCGCCGACTGCTTATCGGTGGAGTTCTCATTTTGGATTTTGCTTTTGTTTTTCATTTTGCTTTTCCTTCCGGCTTCCCGCCACCCTTATTTTCTTACAAGTATATTGTGCCATATATTTAATTGTTTGTCAATATATATTTTGGTTTATTTTTTCAGCGACGGAAAAATGTTTATTTTCTAAAGCTCCATTGGGTTGCCATCGCCTCGGCTATGCCAGTATATGTTCTTGACCTGTTTTTCCAGCGGTCTTTGCCTGGTGGTTCTTTGTGTACTCTTGGTTCTCTGCCAGAAACGATATTTGTTGGTTTTAATAATGGAAGTCCTTTAAGCCATAAACAAGTCGCTTTCGTTTCCCCGTGTCCAAACTGCCACGGTTGGATAATTTGGTCTGGTTTTCTTATCCGTGTAGAAATTATACCCACCGGATTTTCAAGAGCAATCCGTTCTATTTTAGCGTTTAATAAAACTCGGACAAATTCAAGGGCTTCTTCTTGTTCTTTTTGTTTCCTATAAAAATACCTTGCTCCGCTTACTGCCAAATGAGTACAAGGCGGAAAAGCTATCATCATATCCCACGGTTCTTTGGGCCAGGACAAAAGATCTAAAAGATTACCTCTCCAATGATTTCCAGGTATTTCAGTATTAAGCCAGTCGCAAGACATTGCATTATGCCCCTTAGCCTTAAACTCTTCCCTGACTATTCCGCTAAACTCACAGGCGATTAGTACTTTCATAAATACTCCTTATTGTTTACTTGCATATTTATCTTCACAATTAGTATCTTTACAAAATACATTAAATATCCCTCTTGCTTCATAACTACCAATTTTAAATTTATGTTTTTTACCACAATTTAAACAAGGTAACTCTATCATCTCTCGTTGACTCATATTATCTCCTCCACCTCTATTTGTTTGATCTCCCAACGCATAGCCGTGATAGCGTCCATAATAATATGGATTGTCGTTTCTCTATCCAATCCTCGCTTGCTTCTTAATTGCTGGTATTTCTCGATTATGAACTTACTTTGGTTTGGTGTCATCTCTCATCCCCCTTTATTCTAAAATCCATTACTTGCTGCTTCTGGGCCTGTTCTATTCTGGTATTTCATCTGTATCTATATCTGCTATTATTTGCTTAATCGCTGTTTCCGCATTAGCAAATTCATCCCGATCTTCTTTTATATTGCAAAATCCATAAAAATATAAATCTTGAAATATCTGCTCCACTTTTTTATATGCTTGTTCTTTATTCATATTAACTCCAGTTGTTCTTTAGTTACATTTATTCTCTTTTGTGCTATTTCTAAATAGACCGGATTATTTTCTATCCCAATAAAACTACGCCCTGTCTGTTTTGCTATTACTCCCACAGTCCCACTGCCACAATAAGGGTCGAGTATAGTTTTAGCCTCTGGAAAACACTGTAAAATATCCATAACCATCTTTTCAGGGAAAGCCCTTGTATGTTCCTTTTGCGTTCCCACTGCTGACCATTCAAAAAAATCGTGATGATTTATAGCATTGAATAATTTTGTATTTGATGATTTCGCTAACCAATACACTCTCTCGGTCATAGGATAAAATCGTATTTTATCAAAGTTTTGCGACCTATTAAACCAAACTAATTCCTGCTTAATTATCCACTTTGTTTTTAATAACCACTCATAAGGAGTAATTTGCTTTCCATCTTTTATCCTGTTTTTATGGTTATAAAATAAACTACCTTCATCTTTCACTACACGATATAATTCAGCTAAAACTTTCTGCTGTTGTAATTGATAATCCTGCTCGGGTAAATCATCGTTATAGGGATTATGCCTTATATTTCCTGTATGATGGTTATTCCCAAGATTATAAGGCGGAGAAGTCAACACCAGGTCTATCGACTTATCCTCTAACCCCCTCATCTCCTTAAGGCAATCGCCTAAAATCAGGTTAACTTCGCTCATCTCTTCCCCTCTCTATTTGTCTAACAATACGCAAATAAACATACTTGAACATATTATTGCGATAATAATCATCTCATCCATTTCTCTCCCCCCTCATTTTCATCTCCTCAAAAACTGGTATTCCAATCAAAATAGATATTCGTTAACCGCCTCTTGCTGGTAGTATCGTAATTGGTACATTAAAAACTCCTTTCTTTTAAAGTAATTTACTTGTTTTTTCTGGCTCAACTCTAATAGTGCGATAATTTATAAATGTTTTATTATCAAAAAGCACGTTGTCTATTATGTGCCAATTATACTCATCACACTCGTCTTCGTTAAAATTGCAATTATTTATAAAATTCTTTATTTTTTCTTTTAATACTTCTATTGACTGTGTGCCAATACCATAGTCTTTTTGTTCTGCTTCATTAAATCCTGGCCAATTAAAGGTGCTTTTTTTCGTTTCTATTCTAAGTTCGTTTATCTTAGTTCTTATTTCGTGCGGTAATAACCAGCAACCTTTTTTTGTTTCCATTTTTTGCAATATATCCAATTCCTCGCGATCTATTAATTCAATAACAAAGAATCGTTCGTGGTGATAATGGCTTATATACCATTGCCTTAAATGCCATTGCTTTGCCGGGTCTGGTTTCCTTCTGGGTACCTCTAAAATATCAGATAGCTTTTCCATTGTATTCTCCTCTCTCTTTCTGTAATTTATAATTAGCCGAGTGCTTTACTATGGTTTCAAGGGTCCAGGACAATCCTTTTGCCTTAAGTTCATTAGATAAATCTTCAATACAATCAACAGCTTTAATATAGTCTCCCTCAAAAAATTCCAAGAGAATTTTAGCCGGCTTGACACAACGAGCATAATGAGCTTTATCCCATATCTTATCTTCTTTAGCAAATCCCTGGATCATCTTATAACCGCAAACAACTTTTTGAAGTGGAGTATCTAATACATACGCTTTTGGCTCTGGTTCTGGCTTAATAGGATTAACTGGCTGGCCTTCGCCTTGCGATATCTCTTTTTCTTTAATTTCTTTAATTTCTTTTGTATCTACCTTTTTGGGGGATGGGCTGTTACCTTTTTGGGGTTGGTCAATTATCTTTTTGGGTAACGTTACCTTTTTTGGTAATGGCTTCCAAGTATCAAAATCCTTATTAAACTCAATAAAATTACCTTTTTGGGTATCCCCAATATTGGTAATGACTATTAAGTTCATTATCTGTAGTTTATCCAAAGCCCTTGAAATATGAGGGGTTTTCATTAAAGTGCAATCTCTAAACTGGCTTAGGCTAATATGATCTCCAGTCTTATGCCAGCCGTAGGTTTTGCGTAGTATGAAATCTAATACTTGCCTCGCCTCACCAGGTATTCTTATTTTAGCTAATGCGTCCATTATTTCATTGGCAATATCAGTATGACCGTTCTCTCTTTGCGGATTTGCCACTTAAATATTCCCCCTTAAAAAATAGAGCCCCCACAAAGACGTTTAGGCGAGATCACCTATCCTGGTGTTGGCAGGAAACTTTGCAGGGGCAATAAAAAAGACCAACCTAATAATGGTCAGTCTAAATAAATTATTCCACATATAATTTTCTCCTTGAACGTTTTAATAACCAACACGATTATCTCCTCTGTTTTTCTTACAGGCTTATTATGCCTCTAACCGCATAATTTGTCAATATTTATTTTTGAATTCCTGACGACAAATTACATATTCTGGGTAAATTCGATAAATCTTTCCAGATATTCTTGCTCAAGATTTTCTACTGCCGTGTACCGTACCGCGGACTTAATCGGAATATCCAAAGGCTCGCCTTCGCGCCAGTTCTGACCGTAGTAGTAAGTTCCGCTATTAAACCATTCGCTTTTAGTGGTTCGGTCTCCGCAACCATCAGGAATGATCACTGCCGGACAGCCGCACAGGGTAGCCTCTATTGTGAGAGATGTCATATTATCCCAAGAATAAAACACCTTTGACTTACGGAATAAGTCTGCCAGTTCCGGGCGCGTGGAAGGATAGTTATGGCTAATTTCACAGCAGTTTTTAGTCAAGTGCTTAGTCTGGGAAAAGATATTAGCAAAATTAGGCTGGAAGGAAGCGGGTTTAATTCCGGTGAAAAAGCATTGTAAGGTTCTGTCCGTAGTTCCTATCTCGTTAAATAGTTCTTTTTCAATATGATTAACAAAAAGGATTTTCTCGTTTGGTTCGGCAAAGGCCCGGGAGTAAGCAAACGTAGGAACGGCCATTCTTTTATAGCCCCAAAACTCCGGTCGGTTCAAATGCCACGAAACTACGTGTTTGGCTTTTAGGTAGTTTTGATCTATAATATCCGGATAAACAACTACTGTGTTATCAGTCACATCTCCGCAGGTATCTACCGTAAAGCCATTGGAGATTTTCGCTATAAAGCCTTTTGCTTTAAGATTTTCCGCCAGGATATAAAGGCATTTTATGCCGGCGGAGACGTGAGTATAGGGAGGCGCGGTAATAAAATAATCCCGCATTAGTTCCCGCCTTCGGTTTTGATTACAAGTTCCGGGGTTACATCAGGAATAATATTAAGATTTTTAATATCAAGCAGATAAAACTCATTGATCAATTTCATACCTGGCGGGGTTTGTAGTTTGGTTTGGAAAATTAACAACGCCGCGGTAGGTTTATCCTCAACCAGCCAGTTTCTTTTTTCCTGCTGGCCGATGATTACGGGTTCGTTTGCTTTTTGAAATCCTATCCTTAACAGATACAGTGGACGTTCCATGGTGCCTCCTTAGTTTTTCTCTTATTCCGGTTACGGTCATTCCGCACTTATCAGCAATCTCTTGCAGACTCTCGCCAAAGAGTCTACGGTATTTGCTTTTGTACTTTGGATAATTTCTTTTAATCTCACAGCCCTTACACAGCGGGGCCAGGTTCTTCTTGGTACAGTTCCAACTCTTCCCGTCTCTCAGTCCTACCTTCACCGCGGGCTTACCGCAGAGTTCGCAAGGCGGGCGAAGAGAAAGTATTTTAATAGTCAGCCGTGCTAACTTCTCCTGGTTATAACGGTGCCAGTTGCCGCCTGTCCAGCCGGGGTTATCTTTTGTTTTGTTCCAGGTTCTCATTTAATGCTCCTTAAAAAGACTTATAACCTATATTAATTAATTTGTCAATAATTATTCTTGACAATTTTTTTAATAGGTGGGATAATAATCTTGCTTGAGATGTTTGGCTTGGCCCGCTATGGCGTTGTCCCCCGGGTCAGCCAAACTTCCTAAAATGTTTTTCTTAAAAGGAGTTTCCGTGCGGGCTTCAATATATAAAATAATCACCGACCACGAGGGCGAAAGTAAAATCACTTTTCTTGTGCCACGATCAGAGTTAGCAGCCGCAATTAAACTTAATCTGCTTTTAGAAAAAGAATTAATTATCGAAGTTAAAGAAAGCAAATCTCATTCATACGAGATTAATAATGCCTAAACCCCAAACCAATTTTACCGTTCACCCTGCTCCCAGGCCGGACACCGACTTCCGCTGTCTTAAATTGACAATGCGTAAAGGACAGTATGCGATTGTGAGACTGGCGATAGCGAAGGTAATGACTGCGGAAGACGTTTCAGAGGCCCAAGCCTTGGAGTGGATTTGCGCTGAGTTTTTGGCGGGGCACTAAAAATGCAGAGCATAGAGATGTTTGATAATCAAATAGATATAGAAATATTTCTAAAGAAGTTATCGCAGGGTAATGGCAAGAGAGACATAGTGAACATTATAAAAAAGCATTATCTGGAAGGATATAGCTGGGGTGAACTCGGAGAACAATATAATACAACAAGAAACAATATAAGTGGAATAGTAAAGAGACGATTAATACGTTCAAGGCCATTAGCGGAGAGATGGTTTGGTTACAAAATTACAAAAGATATGCCAGTTTTAATAGCCGAACCAATAAAGATAAAACAAGAAAATATAAAAAAACAACCTGAAATTAAACCTCGCCGGGCATTAAGGAGGAGATAAAATGAAAACAATACAGATATTATTTGAGGGTAAAATATCAGATGAGAGGGCAGCACAAATTATGCAAGAGGAGTATTCTACTAAGATAAAAGATATCCCACTAAAAGGCAAAAATTAAATGTCCCTGTCATTATCGGATTTGAAGCCGGGCAATGCCGAATAGCCCGCGTGCCGGCGCGCCCATTTATTCATTTTATTCATTTGGAGAAGAAAAAATCAAAGTCCGCCTGCTAATAGAAACCCCGCGCACGAAAGCCAACGGACTAAATGTTCACTCGGTCTATCACGCTTACTCATACTTCCCAATGACTATGGGATTTTATATCAGCGAAAGTAAAGACCCTTACACAATATATCCCGCCTGTATTTTCTCGCCCTGTGGCTTCCCTAAAAAACATATCCGGTATTTAATTATTTACCTACCCAAACAAAAAAATCCTTAACAAATATCTTGACAGCCATACATTTGTATGGAATAAGTAAATCAGCAAAAGGTTCTTGAGTACAAGAAGGATACAGAAAATGGCAAAACATTTATTTAAACCAGGTGAAAGCGGTAATCCAGGCGGAAGGCCGAAAGTTGATCCTGAACTAAAAGCCATCCGCGAACTCGAGCGCACGGAGATGACCAAAGAATTCTCCAAGATGTTGCGGATGACCAAAAACGAGTTGATTACTATTACCGGACGCCCAGACGCTACCGTTAAAGAACTTGGCATAGCGAAGGGAATTGTGAAGTGGGTGAATTCCGGAGACTTTAAATTCGTTCAGCCATATATCGAGTACATCTTTGGCAAGCCGAAAGAGACCCACGAAATACCAGACGACACCGTGAACCTAATCTTTAGCAAGTTAGCGGAGATTATAAAATAAGAGGACTAAACCTCTTCAAAAAAGTACATCGGGACAAAACCCTTAAAAATGGAGATGAATTAAAAACTATAAGGGGTGAGAAGATGATTAAGCTAAATGGTAAAAGTGTAACTTTAGACGAAGTAGCCAGCTTTGCACGTGATAACAGTTTGGCGCATATTGAAATAAAACTTCAATCCGGGCCAATAAAAGAAGTTGGTGTTAATGGTGTTCAAATAGATGATGTTCTTGAGTTAGTAAGAAACATTATTGAAGGTTTCAACATTCAATACCCATGTAGAGAAAATTCCATAGTAATCACAAAGTTAGACGAAGCATTATTGTGGTTACTGAAAAGAAAAATGGACAGAGAAAAAAGGGGTGTTGAAGGAACATATGCGAAATAAGAGGACTAAACCATTGACCTCGACCCTTTCAGCCGGCGCGAAAAGAGAAAAGATACTCTCCCTGTCGAAACTCTTATTTAAAGACGAGTTTGGTAAGCCTCTTGTTTTATCCCCTACACAGCAAGATATATATTCAGAAATAACCTTGAAGCTACATAACAGAGTTGGGGTTATAACTCCGACGCAGTATGGCAAGTCCTTAGCTGTATCATTAGGCGTAGTTACCCGAGCTTCCACCTTACCTGAAAGTTATACGATCATCGCTCCTACCTATCCCAAAACCAGAATTATTATGTCGTATGTTATTCAGCACGTGTTTGATAACGAACTATTCTTAAGCCAGTTAAAGATTGAAGGCGGATCACTCGAGAGGTTGCGCAGAGACCGTAACAAAGACCATTTGACCTTCCGCAGAGGCGGGGAGATAAATGTCTTGACCGCGGAAGCCAGGAATAAAAAGAGAATGGGGCAGGCGCTTTTAGGCCACGGGTGCAAGAACTTAATTATAGACGACTCCGGCTTAATCGATAACTCTATCTATGCCTTTGCCAAGAGAATGGTCGGGGGTCACGATGACGGTTTTATTTTAGAGACCGGCAACCCCGTCAATAGAAATCACTTCCACAAAGCAATGACCGGCAGCAGGTATCATCATATTTGGATTGATTATCATACCGCTTTAACCGAAGGAAGATTTACGCAAGAGTTTATAGACGAAATGCGGGAAGAACGTTTCTTTGATATTCTTTACGACTGTAAATTCCCGAACGAGGGCGAAGTAGATGAAGAAGGCTGGAGAGATTTGGTTACCTGGGAGCAAATCGAGCAAGCGGTAGCCAGGGAAAAGCAACCCGGCCTTTACGTGCGGGCGGGAATGGACATCGGGGCCGGCAGGTGCTTAAACTCAATCGCTTACCGAGACGGGAACTATCTTTTTATCAGGCACACAGATAGAGAACGTGATTTAATGAAGACCGCAGAAAATGCTGTTGACGTTATCAATAAAGACAATTTGAAACCCGGACTCTTTACGATCGAAAAGGACGGTTTGGGTTTAGGTGTTTGGAATAGAGTCATTCAAATGGACTACGGGGTAGCGGGGATTAATGAAGGCTCAACAAAAGACATTCACCTGGACTTTAGTAATCAGCGCGCGCAAGACCATTGGTCACTGAGAGAGTTTATTATCAGAGACGGGAAACTGGAAAACAACCCCGAGTTGCTGGAGCAGATTAAGAACTGCCGGTACAGAGTGAACTCTACAGGTAAGATACAGATCGAACCCAAAGAGAACCTGACTTTAAGAGGCGTTCCCTCACCTGACTTGCTTGACTCCTGCACCATAACCTTTGCGGGAGATGAAACATACGTAGAAGAGAAGCACACGAATTTGCAAGAAGTGGCAGATGAATTTGATAGATCGCCCGACAGCCCAACCGCTAACCAGGATTTTGCTCTATAAGGAGAACCAATGGAACTGTTCAGTAGAATAAAAAACTTCTTCGTTGCCGACCCTCAGCCAACCGCTGAACATACCGGCCCCTTACTGGAAGAGATGGCCTCATACCGCAGTCCATTCTATCCGCAGTCTTATGAAAATCCATATAACCCAGACGCTTTAGTTAAGAAAAAAGGCGGACTTAAAATCTACGAAACCATGCGGCAGGACGATTGCATAAAGGCTGTGCTTTTCTTCAAGAAAAACTCTTTAGTCTCTCCAGGGTACAGAATCGAACCGGCCTCAGAAGACCCGCTTGATGTTGAAGTCGCGCAGTTTGTCGAGTACTGCTTTACCGAAGGCTGCCGCAAAGATTTGAAATCTTATTTAATGGACACCCTAACCGCTTGGGAGTTTGGATTCAGTATCCAGGAAATTCTCTGGGAATATTTTGAAGGCGGAGACTTCCCTGGTAAAGTAGGAATTAAAGAGTTAAAGTCAAGACCTCCGCATTCGTTCGAGTTTCAGCAAGACGCTTTCGGGAACATCCTTACCCTTCGCCAGAACCAAGACAGCGGCGCAAAAGACCTTCCACTGGAGAAGTTTATCGTTTACTCCAATAATCCCGAATTTGGCAATCCTTACGGAACCTCTGACCTCCGCGCTTGCTATCGTAGTTGGTGGTCAAAGGACAACATAATCAAGTTTTGGAACATCTTCTTAGAACGATTTGGTATGCCGACTGCAATCGGGAAGTACTCCAAGACCTCCGACAAAACCGAGAAGGCGAACCTTAAAAAGATTGTTTCTAATTTACAATCCAAAACAGGCGTGACTATTCCCGATGATATGGTGATCGAATTACTCGAAGCCACGCGCGCGGGAGCGGCTGGGTATGACACCGCTCTTAACCGGCACGACGGGTCAATGGCCAGAGCCTTGTTAGTACCCGACCTTTTAGGCGTAAGTAACGAAACCGATAGAGGGTCAAGGTCTTTAGGCGAGACTCAATTCAAGGGCTTTATTATGGCTATGAAAAGAGTTGGAGATGATCTCGAAGAAGAATTTACTGAACAATTAATTGTCCGTTTAGTGGATATGAATTACAAGGTTACGAAGTACCCCAAACTGAAATTCTACCCCTTAACCGAAGAAGATAAACGTGAAATCTTTAAGGTCTGGCTGGAACTGATCAAGGAAGGCGTAGCTAATAGACAGCCGGGTGATGAGAATTATATTCGCAAAGCTTTAAAGATGCCTGAGTTAACCGAAGAAGCCCAGGCCGCGGAAGCGGACGAGATTCAGGCTTCAAAGGAAGCCGCCGAGCAAGCTAATGCCGCTATGGCAGAGAGATTAAATAACCCTGACCCGAACCCGAAAGACAAAGGCATGGATAAGATGTCCTTCTTCAAGATGAAACGTGCTCCGAATAAATACGAAGGCAAGATGAATTTTTCTGTTATAGTCAAGAGTCTTGACTATTCAGGAAATGAAACCGTAAAAGATTTGGAAAAGATAATCGGGCAGATGAGAGACCAAGTCGTTGAAGCGGTCAAAAAGAATTACTTCAAGGACTTCAAAGGAGTGCAAGATTACAATATCAAATACTTCGGCGACTTACGTTTAGCCTTAAAGCTGGCTTTACGTAGAGTCTTTCAAGATGGCGCAAAGCACGCGCGGGGAGTGTTAAGGTCGCATAACTTCGCAGTGAAGCACGCCGGGCCCGGACTCTCCTATAATTCCGCGCTTGATTATTTTGATCAGAAGTCGTTTCACATTACAGGCATAGAAAAGACCCGTATTGAAGCCGGAGTAAAACAAATCCTTTCAGACGGCCTTAAAAATGGCTGGACAACCAAAGAAACCGTCCACGAAATTGAAAGGTATTTTGACCCTTACTTCTACACCCCTGAACTTCCCGACGCAGTAGCCGAACCGTGGAGGCTTGAGACTATTGTTAGAACCAACTTCGCGGGAGCGTACAACTACGGAATGAACGCAGTTTGGTCAGAGACGGATTCGGTGGTTGCCTACCAATGGAGTGCAATTCTCGACGATAGGACAAGCGAGTACTGTTCTGAGATGGACGGCCAGATATTCGACAAAGAAGACCCAACCTTAACTCCGCCCCCAGCCCATTTTAATGCTATCTTGCCAGGGGAACAAGTAACTATTTGGGAAAACAATGAAAAGCAAACAAGAAATATAGAAAATATATCATTAGGAGATTTTGTAGAGACCCATAAAGGAAGATATAGAAAAGTAATTGAAACTATGCAAAGAGAATGGGAAAGAGGATATTTTATCCTTGAACTTGAAGATGGACGCACGTTAAAAGTTACCGAAGACCATCCTATTCTTACTAAAAATCGTGGCTGGATAAAAATGGAAGATATTCAAATAAAAGATGATATTATGGTTGAGGAAGATTTGCAGAGAAGCGAACAGGTAGCAAAACAATGGATGGATAACCCAAAACGCCGAAAAGAACAGACTGCTTTTGCTTGGCGTAAACTTGCTTATAAAAATAAAGGTAATGCCGTTAAGACTGAATGTCCTTATTGTGGCAAAGAAGTTAGAAGAAGACCTTCGCGTATAGCCAAAGGCCGAGAAATATATTGCGATAGAAAATGTTTTAATCAAAGTGGGGCAATGAGAAATACTTTAGAAAAAAATCCGGCTTGGCTTGGTGGTAAGTCTTTTGAACCTTATACGCCTGAATTTAATCAGAGTATAAAGTTAAGAATTAAAATAAGAGATCATCATAAATGTCAATTATGCGACACACCGGAATATGAACTTGAACGGTCTCTAAGCATACACCATATTGATTATAATAAAGCAAATAGCAAAGAAAATAATTTAATCGCTCTTTGCCATGCTTGTCATATAAAAACAAATACAAAGAGAGAATACTGGTTGAATTATTTTAAGGGGGATAAAATTGAAAATAAAATCCATCAGTAAAATACCGCATGTTGGCAAAGTCTATAATTTAGCCGTTGAGCAAGATGAAAGTTATATCGTTAATAAAATAGTAGTACATAATTGCCGGAGTATTCTCGTCCCGATTTTAAGTGATGAGCAATATCAAGTATCAAGCCTTAATCCCGAGGCCCCAAACGGGATAGAAAGACAATTTGATTAAGGAGGAAGTATGATACCCGTAAAAGCACAAGGACCGGAAGATTATTCTATTTTAAACAATGGCACGGAAGAGGATAACAAACACAAGCGCAGCTTTGCCTTATGCCTGCGCCAGTTATTAACCGAACTCGAAGTCTTACCGGGCGGGCCGGAAGTAATAGCCAAGTATAAAGTATTTTTCGTCGAAGGGTCTGAAACAAGTATCAATATTGAATTTCCGGCAGACGCTCCCAAGGAGGGGTAAAATGGCAAAAGACAAAACCGTCTGTTTATCTTGCAAGAAAGAATTTGACTTTGGCGCACAGCCCGAAGTAAGCCTTGGGGTCGTTAAATGTTCCCACTGCGGTACCCCGGTCAACCAGGAAGGCGTGATGATGTCTTTAGGTATGGAGACCTTCGACGTAGAAGAAAAAGAAATCTTTAGGACAGGTTCGTTCCGGACTTCTTCTGGGAAAGTAGTTAATATAGACGATAGCATACTCGATAATATCCTAGAGGCTTTTGCCGGACTGCCGTATAAAGTACCCTTGAAATTAGGACACTCTAATGATCAAAAACTCTTGCAAAAAGACGGGTATCCGGCAGCTGGCTGGATAAAGTCTTTAAGGCGGGTAGGGAATTCATTAAAAGCGTCTTTTGCGAAAGTCCCGAAGGTCATTAAAGAGTTTATCGAAGCCGGCGCGTACCCGTTCTGTTCGATTGAACTTGCCGCTGATTATCACGATCCGGAGCAAAACAAGACCTATAAAAACTTCCTGACCGCGGTTGCCCTTTTGGGCCAAGACCTGCCCGCGGTGAGTACCTTACAGGAATGGACACAATTATATCAAGGAATGTTTTCAAATATTCCAAACACAGAAATGTTCGAGATGTTATCACAAGAGGAGGTGAACGAAATGGAAAAAGATTTAGAGAAAGCGCAAGAACAGGCTGACCAGTTCAAAGCCCAGGCTGAAACAATAGCCACGGAATTGAAGAAAGCCCAGTCCGATCTGAAAGATGCGACTGAAAAGTACTCTGCTATGGTGAAAACCAGGGGAGAAGAAATTCAAGCCGCTACCAAAACAGAAATGAAAGCGTTCATCGCGGGCAAAGTCAAAGATGGGAAAATGCTCCCAGTACAAGCCGCATACGCCGAAGTAATCCTCTGCTCAATGGGGGAAAAGCACAAGTTTTCAGTAGACGCAAAGGAAGTGGAGATGTCCCTTCCCGAAGCGTTCAAAGCTTTTGTCGAGGCCCTGCCGAAACAGGTTAATTTTTCTACTTTATCCGTAGAGGGTGAAGGAGTAAAGACACCTGATACAAAGTACGCGGGCGCAGACCCGAACGGTATTGCTCTCCACGAATTTACAATGGAGATTGTTGCAAAAGATAAAATAGACTATACGACCGCGTTAAGAAAGGCCAGTTTGGAACATCCAGAACTGACCATTCCCGCGGCAAAATAAAGAGAGGTGAAAAAGAATGGCAAATCTTGGAGGTAAGAAATATTTTTCAGCAACACCGCATACTCGTATTGCCGGAGCCGACCTTTCGGCCAAACAATATTGTTTTATGATCAACAACGGCACAACGTCCGCATCTGATAATATGGTGACCTATGGCACCGGCGCAACCAAACCCATTCTGGGGATTTTGGGTAATATGCCGAATGCCGCTGCTCTTCCTGCTTTGGTTTTTGAGGAAGGGGAGGGTTGCTTGAGATTAGGCGGGACGGTATATCCTGGTGATCTGTTGACTGCTGACTCAAGCGGGTACGGAGTAAAGTCTACCGCCGACGCAGATCAGTATGGAGCAATTGCTCTTGAATACGGCGTAAGCGGCGACCACGTGAATGTTAAAATAGTAACTGGCCAAGCGGCTGGAACACATTAATTAAAATCTGAAAAGAGGTGAAATAAAATGGGTGATAATGCAAGAGGACTTATAAATGTTAGCGTACCGCTGACTAATGTGGCGGTAAAATACTCTAACGACGCAACACGATATATAGCGGACAAAATACTGCCGATTGTGCCTGTCGGTAAAGAAGACGGGATTTACTACACCTTCGGCAAGGAGAGTTTCCGTTTGTACGATGATATTCGGGCCAATGGAGCCCCCAGCGGTCGTGTGCTGTCATACACTACCGGCACGTATTCGTACCATTGCGACACTCGCAGTTTGCACGACGTAGTCACTGAGCAAGACCGTGCCAATGCGGACTCTGTGATCTCTCCCGAAATTACCACCACTGAGGGATTGGTGGATCAGCGCCTGCTCCGTAGGGAGTATGATATCGCGGCTGCTTTGTTTAACACTACCACATTTGCCGGCTACACCGCGGCATTGAGCGGAACTGATCTCTGGGACGACTATACCAATAGCGATCCTATTGCCAAACTACGTGCGGCCAGGGAAGCGGTACGTGGTAAAATAGGCCGTCCGGCTAATCGTCTGGCAATCGGCTCAAGTGTGTTCAATATCTTGGCTCAACACCCGGATGTGCTTGACAGGATTAAGTATTCCCAGTTGGGAATCTTAACCCCGCAACTTTTAGCGGCCTTGCTGGACGTCAAGGAAGTGCTCGTTGGGGAAGGAATTTACGAAAGTACCAACCAGAAACAAACTTCAACCCTGAGCGACATTTGGGGTAAGTTTGCCCTAATGTATTACATGTCGGACGAGGGCAACCCGAACCTGAAGAAACCTTCTCTTGGTTATATCCCGCAATGGAATTTATATGGCGGTGGTCAGTACATGACCAAGAAATGGTACTCAGATGAATTGTCCGGGGACATAGTGGAAGTTACCAGTTCCTACGACATCATCGTGGCCTGTGCTTCTGCCGGTTATCTATATTCTACGGTAATCGCGTAAAAATGTACGCGCTGGTACTTACCCTGCTGGCAAGGTTTCGGGTTATCCTTTAACCAAAACCCGAACCATAAGAAATGAGGTGATTTTAAATGCAAAGTTGGAGAAAAATATTAACGATCTGTACTCTGGTTTTTATGCTGACCTTTGCCTTGACCAGTTTGGTACAGTCATCTTCTGTACACATGAGTTTGAAGGCTTGGTTGGCACAGTTGCCTACTTTAGAGACGCTTTATACCAGCACGTCAA
>Ga0180732_1001255_pt1 | contig 16323 bp, 10 predicted proteins | sample KR11_01MetaG_FD_148674 | JGI IMG/M metagenome (GOLD analysis project Ga0180732, IMG submission 148674) | Groundwater microbial communities from the Olkiluoto Island deep subsurface site, Finland - KR11_0.1 MetaG | ecosystem: Environmental > Aquatic > Deep subsurface > Groundwater | place...
TTTGAGCGATTTTCGAGTTTGCCGCAGATGCAAGAAAAATGGCATTTCGCTATAGTCGCCTATGCGGGATGGCATTTGACGCCACAGATACGGTGAAATCGGATATCCAGAAGAGTTTCAATATTTTAGCACCTGAAAGATTTGAATCCCCTATGATCATTAAACATTTCTCATGGTTGAAATTTTGAAACGCGCAATTTAGGTTCTAAACTTTATGCCCATGGAGCCGATAAAAGCTTCATTGCACCCCTTAAACGGAAGTGACCCATGTCGGATAAAATACAGATCCTGTTTGTGGATGACGAGGAAAACAACTGCAAGGCCTTTGTTCGCCTCATGCGCCTGGAAAAGGAGTATGAAGTGGCCATCGCCTTGAACGGCCTGGAAGCCCTGGAAAGCCTCAAAAAAAAACCCGCAGACATCGTCATCACGGACATGAAAATGCCGGAAATGGACGGTCTATCCCTGTTAAAAGAGATTCGGGAGCGGTATCCCGATGTTTTTGTCATCGTGGTCACCGGCCATGCTTCGGTGGAAAACGCCGTGAAAGCCATGAAGCTCGGAGCGTATGACTACCTGACCAAACCTTTTGACTTTGATGTCATCAACATGATCCTGGGGAAAATATCAGAGCATGCCCGGGTGCTCAAAGAGGCGGAGGATTTTGAAGAAGACGCCGGGAAACCCTACCGGTTTGAGAACATCATCGGCCAGGACCGGAAGATGTTCAAAATCTATGAAATGATCCGGGCCGTGGCCAAAACCAACGCTTCGGTGCTCATTACCGGGGAAAGCGGTTCGGGAAAGGAATTGATTGCCGAAGCCATTCATTCTCGAAGCCAGAGAAAGGCAAAACCCTATCACCAGGTGAATTGCGCTGCTTTAACCGAGTCCATCATCAACAGTGAACTTTTCGGCCATGAAAAAGGATCGTTTACCGGCGCAAACCAGCAGAAAATAGGCTTGTTTGAACTGGCGGATCAAGGCACGCTTTTTCTGGATGAAATCGGCGACGTACCATTGCAGATCCAGACCTCCCTTTTGCGGGTTCTTGAATACGGAACCTTCCAGAGGGTGGGGGGCTCTCAAACCCTGAAAGTGGATACCCGCATTGTCTGCGCAACCAATCGGGACCTTTCCGAAGCCATCCGCAACAAGCAGTTCCGTGAAGATTTGTTCTATCGCATCAATGTGGTGTCCATCGAGGTTCCGCCTTTGCGGGAGAGAAAGCAGGACATCCCGCTGCTGGCCAAATATTTCCTGGAAAAATACGCCAGGGAGAACGATGTTTCGGCCAAACGCCTGGCCAAATCAGCTGTAAAAATCCTCATGCAATACGACTGGCCGGGAAACGTCCGGGAACTGGGCAATATCATCAACCACGCCCTGATTTTCTGCAAAGGCGGCAACATCATCCCCGAAAACCTGCCCCCGGGAATCCGGGAGAGTGCTTTTCAGAGGGAATTCAGCCTCACCTTTACTTCCACGTCCCTTCCGAAGGCTGAAGAATCCCTGATTCGACGGGTGATTGAGATGAATAACGGCAATCTCAAGCAGGCCGCGTCAGACCTGGATATCGCCAGGGGAACCCTGTACAGTAAGATGCAGAAGTACGGGATTGAAAAACCATAAAATTTCACGCCGCATTCAAACGCTGCCTTCGTTGGCTGCGTCCAAAACTCCTCGATGTACAAACCCCGTACACCTGCGTCGCGTTTCCCCGGCCGCCTCGGCATCATTTTGAATGCAACGTGAAATGCGGTTTCCGAATTTCACGGGAGTGATTTTTTTGCCCGAAATTGAACACTTCCAGACCTTCGGGACTTTTGGCCCGGAAACCCCATGGATACGGCTTTCCACCTAATAAACCGCCCCTTCCTTTTAAATAGAACCCCTTTGGTCTGCCCGATATTGAACAGTTCTCTTCAGGCTGTCCCCTCAAAATTAAGCCCGAACCGGTATTTGCAGAAAAAATAAGTTCAACATATTGATTTATTTGCAATTATATTTATTCATGGCCAATGGCACGGGGGTTGCTATTCTCATAGGCAAGCCCGGAAAAGCAATTTTCCCTGAATTGATAAATCATCCATTAGAAAGGAACGAATCATGTCCAATAAACTCAGCCAAAGATTGAAAAGCAGCATTCACCTTACCTGTTATTCATGCAAGCATAAGGAAGCGAGCCATGCCTGCCAGTTTGAATGGGACGGCGTATGCTATCAGCTCTGCCTTTGTAACGAATGCGCTTCCATGGGAGAAAAACAGCTTTATTCGGATTTCCTGTGTAATTTATAATGGGTGGCCCTATGAAAACTCCGGCGTTTCGGGTGTGTTTGAATGGCCCGAAAACAGGAGATGACGGGGTTGAGTCCATGGGACTGTTAACGTTGTTTTAATACCTGTTGAACTTTTTCAAGCAGGGCGTTAACGCTGAACGGTTTCTGGATGAACTCAATCCCATCCATGAGAATGCCGTGGTGCACAATCACATTGTCCGTGTACCCGGACATATAAAGTACTTTCATGTCCGGACGGGTTTCAATGATCTTGGCCCGAACCTCAGGGCCTTTCATTTGAGGCATCACCACATCGGTGAGCAGCAGATGGATGGTGCCTTCATAAGCTTGGGCCTGTGCAACCGCATCCAGGGGATGGTGCGATTCGATCACCGTGTACCCGCGATCCTTCAGGATCTTCACGCTCATTTCCCTAACCGACGGCTCATCTTCAACCACCAAAATCGTGGCCGAACCGTTTTCCTTTGGTTGGGATTGCGGTGGCTCCGGCAGGGCTTCGAGTTTTTCATCACATAAGGGCAGGTAAATCTTAAAGGTGGTTCCCTCCCCCGGTTCGCTGTAAACCCAGATATTGCCGCCATGCTGCTTGACAATCCCGTAGGATGTGGCAAGCCCCAGCCCGGTTCCCTTGTCTTTGCTTTTTGTGGTAAAAAACGGGTCAAAGATATTTTCCAGCACTTTGGATTCCATGCCGCAACCTGTATCACTAACGCCGATCATGGCGAACAAACCCGGCTCAACACCGGGTTTGCGGTCCGTATAGGCCTTATCGAGTTCCACGACCCCGGTTTCAATGGTGAGTTTTCCGCCGTCGGGCATGGCATCCTTGGCATTGATGGCAAGATTCATCAGCACCTGCTCCAGCTGGGTGGTATCCGCCTTCACCGGAAGCATACTTTCCGACAACACCATGTTCAACTCCACATCTTCACCGATCATCCGGCGAAGGAGTTTTTCAAACCCGCATACCACGGTATTGATGTCAATGGCTTTCATCTCAAGAATCTGTTTGCGGCTGTAAGCCAGCAGTTGCCGGGTCAGGTCCCGGGCGCGGCCCGCGGAAAGATGAATCGCCGTCAGTCCGTCAAAATGGGGATGCCCCTTCCGAATCCCTTCCAACAGCAGCTCGGAATACCCCAGGATGACGGAAAGAATGTTGTTGAAATCATGGGCCACCCCTCCGGCCAGCCTGCCGATGGATTCCATTTTCTGGGCCTGATGCAGCTGGTTGACCAGGCTTGCTTTCTCCGTTTCCGCTTGCTTTTGCTGGGTCACATCCCGCGAAATGCCATGAAACCCCACGGGGTTGGCGTTTCGGTCCCGCATCAGAGAGGCGGACACCGCCATAAACCTCGGGGTCCCGTCCGGAAATGAAGTTTCATATTGCAGCTGCCTCATCGGCTCTCCGGTTTGATAAATGCGGTTGAAGGCCAGGGTGATGGTTTCCGCAATTTTCGGGGTCATATAGCTTCTGGATTGGGTGGACAGGATGTCACTTCTTTCTCGTCCGAAAGCTCTATAGCCGTATTGGCTAACATAGGTGTAATTGCCCGCAAGGTCCACTTCAAAATAAATCTCACCGATGTTTTCCAGAACCATGCGATAACGGTCTTCGGTTTGGCGCAGGGCTTCTTCGGTGGTCCGGAAAGCGGTAATGTCTTCCACCGTGCACCAGACAAATGATTCTTCCCCTTTCTGAATCAGAAGGTAGTGAACCCGCACAGGTACCCCATGCCCGTCCTTATGGATGAATTCCTTTTCATAGGGGCCGTATTCGCGGTTTTCCATAAGAATGTTCAGTTGCCGGTGTTCTTGCTCAAAATATTTTTCCGGTGTGATCTCCTTTGTGTTCAAGCTCAGCAGTTCTTCCATGCTTCTTCCGGTCATTTTCCCGAAAGATGCGTTCACATCAAAAATGGTGCCATCCATGCGGCAGAGGAACAAACCCATGGGGGAAAGGTCAAAAAGCTGGCGGTTATAATGGGCTTCATCGGCGAGATCCATTTCAATCCGCTGCTGCCTTCTTAGCATGCTCCTAATGAGGAAATAGAGCAAAACACCCGTAATAACCACATAAAACCAGCCCTTTAAGGTTTGGATCTGATGGATGATATGGGGAGGCAGGGACATCATTTGAACCATCTTGTCCGACATAAGGATCCAAACAACGCCTAAAAATGAATACAAGGCGGCAATCCTGAAGGGCGTCCACCCCGGGTTGAATTTTGATTTGTTCATAATAGGCCATTTCTATGGGAAATAAATGATGTGTGCGGAATTTTCATGGGAAAAATTTGTCACCTTACTGTGCAAAAAGAGTGGGGGCAAGTTTTTTTTTAAAGCCAGAACAATTACATAGACCGGCGAAACCCGGAAGGGCACTTCTTGGCCGAAAGCGATACAAATGCCGTTTTTCCCCGGGTGTTTGGATTTCCGGAGTTTCTTAAATCTTCTTTTTGGTGTAACAATCCACGCCATGAAACCCACAGATGAGCAGAAGGCCATCCTGGAATCCTCCCACAGGGTCATTCGAGTGAATGCCAGGGCCGGAACAGGAAAAACCACCACCCTGAACATGATGGCCCGGAAGCACAGCGGGGAAAAATTGATTTACCTGGTGTTCAACCGGCGGGGCAAGGAAGAGGCCGATACCCTGTTTCCGAAAAATGTGAAAAGCTATACCCTACACTCCCTGGCCTTTCGTTACGAAGGAAGAAAATGGAAAGACCACATCGGCCATTTTTCACCATCGGATGCGCTGGATGCCTTCCGGTCGGATCAACAGGCCTTGGCCAACCTCACCCACGGGTTTTTAACTTTTTTTTTGAATTCTCCCCTGGAACGGCTTGAAGAGGCTGCCGGTCCTTTTCAGGTCCATTTAAAAGACGAAGCCCTGGCCCTGTTCAAACTCCGATCCGTGAAAATCGTCCAGGCGGCCCGGGATATCGCAACTGCCTGGAACCGGAAAGAAATGCCCTGCCCCCATGATTTTTATCTCAAGCTGTTTCATAAATCCGGCGCTTTCCATCGGGCCCTTCATCAATATGATCGGGTGCTGGTGGATGAAGGCCAGGACCTTTCCCCCATCATGCTGGATGCCCTGGCAAAGTGTAAAAAAAAGGTGGTGATTGTGGGGGATACCCACCAGCAGATCTACAGCTTCCGCTATGCAACGGACGCCATTCGGCAGCTTGCCTGTGACCGGGAATATGATTTAACCTTAAGCTTTCGATTCGGAAAACCCATTGCCGATCTGGCCACGTTGTTTATTCGGGAAGCCAAAAAAGAAAAGCACTTCAGAATTGTCGGAAATCCGGAAAAATCCTCCCGGATCGCGTTTTACCAGACCCTTGAAAATATTAATAAAAATGACGTGGCCATCCTGTCCCGGACCAACTTCTCTTTGTTTGCCAATGCCATGAACTTACGGTCCCGGGGCAAGGCTTTTTCCTTTGAGCGGGATATCCAATCCATCCTGTGGCGAACCCTGGATGTTTACCGATTGTTCCAGGAGGATCGGGATAAAATCAAAGACAAGTTCATTGCTTCCTTTGAGGACGGGGCTCGCCTGAAGCAATACGCCGAGGAAATGGATGATTTTCAGCTCAAAGGCATGTGTCAGATTGTGGCGCGGTTTTCCAGGGAGTTTCCGGAAGTGGCCTTTGAAATGGCCCAATTGTGCAAGGGGGAATCGCCCGCTCAAAACACCATTACCCTTTCCACCATCCATTCGGCAAAAGGCCGCCAGTACGCCGACGTTTTTATGGATCCGGACCTGGCTTTGGCCCTGGAATCCGAGGGGATCAAAACCATCCCGGAGGATGAAATCAATCTGGTCTATGTGGGATTTACACGGGCCAAGGAGAACCTGTATCTTCCGAATGCTTTCCTGTCCGTGATGACCCCGAAATGGCGAACCGGAATGGAACGGATCAAGATGTCTCGAGCCAAAAGAAGAAAAATTTCAACCCCGTCAAAAATCCCCGGACATCCTTCCGTGCCTGCCGTGCCTGGCCCTGCAAAAATCATCCGGCAAGAAGCATCTGTTCCGAGGGTCCAGGATCATCTCGGCTATGAACCGGGAGATCGGGTTAGCACATCCATGGGTTTGGGTACCATCCTGGAAATCCGGGGCAGGGAATGCCTGGTGGATTTGGAAAATCAAATTGCCAAGGTCTGGCAGCCCTTGCGCGAGATATTAAAAGTATTGAAATGAGTGTCTTTCACCTTGCAGGTTTTTTTGCATAAAAGGGGCTGTTCACCCGATACATCATGGAAGAAAGCACGGCGATGAGGCCCAGGAAAACCAGGAACTGAAAGGTCACGGCCGCCGAGCCGTTGTCCCGAATGACGGGGTTGTATTTGATCAGGAAAGGGCCGTGGAGGAGGAAAATCTCGTAGGAGTATTTCCCGAGAAACAGCAAGACCCTGCTCTGGTATCCCCGTTCCACGAGCTTTCCGGAAAGAAGGATCAGGGCCAAACAAAATATGAGGCTGTTTGCATCGGAAAGGTAGGCCATGGAAAGGGGGGGGACGGTTTGGATCACCGCCCTGTAAACCGGCCAGAAGCTTCTGGAATACCGGTAGATCAAGAGATACAGGGCCAGGGCAATGCCCATGGCCATGAAGATTGAGCTTTTGTGCCGATAGGCTGCCGCCAGCTTTTCATAATGGGTTCCTAAAAGACAGCCTGCGGAAAAAGGGAGAAACTGGTACCACCCGAAGTGAAGATAACGGAAATTCACCCAAAGCAAAACCACAGCCGCAACCGCTGTGATCAGAGCGGCCTTTTCGGCTTTCCATTGGGAAAAGGCCAGAAAAAAAACCCCATACCACACCAGAAGAAAAGTCACGAACCACCGGGTGTAATCCAAGTGCATGAGTTCGATCCGGACGTTGACGCCGCAGAACGTCAGGGCCAGCCAGTCCGCAGGATAGGTTCTTTTTAAAATAAAAAAATCCAGGCACAGAATCAGAATGGTTGCGATCCAATAGGGGATCATGACCCGCCGGATCCTTCTGGAACAGAATTCCCCAAACCGGAGTTTGCGTTTTTTATTGGAGAGGGCCAGCCCGAATCCCGACAGGAGAAAAAACAGGGAGACCCCGTCCCCGGAAAATAGGTGCGTGGCGTTCACCTTGGAAACATGCAGCCACAGATGCCCCAGAACCACAAAAAAAATGGCAAGACCCTTTAACTGATCCGTATGGGGGATGCTGAGAAGCCCATCCGGGCCGGAATGGGTTTTCCGGGTGGTCAACAGCACCAACCCGAAAAAGACCAGCAGAATCCAAAGATTGGTTAAATTCGGAGAATCAATCTTCAGTTTTACGGTTTCATAGTTTATTAAAATATTATTCATATCAGAGAATTGCCTTCAACCGGTTTCATGAAGCCCTGTTTTTGACCGGCAATATACATGAAAGCGGTTCTTTGAGGCAAAACAAAAAAGGGCCAGGCAGGAAGGATTGGACAGGAAGCCATGATCAATAAGGTTTGGCAGGTCATGGCTTTTTTGATGAATAGTCATCCCTCCATCTTTTCAAAATTATCCTTGCCCACACCGCACACGGGACACGTCCAGTCCTCGGGAATATCCTCAAATGCAGTTCCCGGCGCAATGCCCCCATCCGGATCTCCTTCCTCGGGGTTATACTCATAGTCACATACGACGCATTTCCATTTTGCCATATTTTTCTCCTTTATTATCGATCATGTTAAACCCAGAACTCCGGATAGCGCCGAGTTTCCGGGATATTGTTCACGGCAAGGGCTACCAGCAGCATCACGGCCGCACCCGAAGCCGCAGGGATGAGCGCGTAAAGATACCCGAGCTGGTGAATGGCGTCTCCGCCGATCACCGCAATGAGGGCTGTGGCGCCTCCGGGCGGATGAAGGGTTTTGGTTGCGTGCATTACGGCAATAGCCACGGAAACAGCCATGGCTGCGGCCAGCCAGGGCTCGCTTCCGAAAACCTGCACGGCAGCCACCCCAATCACTGCGGAAAATACATGGCCGCCCAGAAGGTTCCTGGGCTGGGCCAGGGGACTGCGGGGCGCGCCGTAAATTAATACCGCCGAAGCCCCGAAGGACCCGATGATCATGGACAGGCCCAGAGGGTCCAGCCATTTATAGTGCAGAAGCCCCACCGCGGCAATGCCCAGGAAACTGCCCACCCAGGACCACCCGATTTCCGAAAAGGAAACCCTCGGCGGGCATTGGGCATGGCCTTTCATTTTGGTGAAGTATTTCATGGGTTCCTTCCTCATTCCAGCAGGCAGTAGGACTGTACCAGATCCGATCGCGTGACAATGCCCACGAGCCTATTCTCCCCATCCACAATGGGCAGGCGGTTGATTCCCCTGGCAGCAAACAGGGCTGAAATTTCGGAAATGGAAATGTCTTCCCGGGCTGTGACGGCCGGATGGGACATAATGTCCCGTGTAAATTTCGCCCTCACCGGAGCCGCCACACACCCCTTGTTTTTAAGGCATTCCCTGATAATCCCCATGAAAGAGCCGGTCATACCGGCCCCCATGTTTTTGATAAAATCCTTCTCGGATACAACCCCGATGACTTTATGATCCCCATCCACAACCGGTACGCCGGAAATATTCTTTTCCGCCAGAAGACCGGCTGTTTCCATCAAGGATGTTTCCGCCTGAACCACTTGCACCGGACGGGTCATGATATCTTTGGCCTGGATCGAGGTCATCATGCGTTTTAACGCAAGGGCATATGCCGTCCGGTAAATTTCCTTGAAATCCGATGTGGTGATATCAATATAACCGGGAATGGCAGCCATGGCCTGGACCACATCCTCATCGGATATTTCCATGGGGTCGACTTTTGTGTCTCCGGGCTCTTTCACAGGGATGATCTCCTTATTCAGTTTATTGTCCGGCCATCATGGCGGCAATGTCTTCCTGCACGCCGGAGATAAGTTTGATATTGAATTTTTCCACCAAAACCTTGGCCACCCCCGGGGAGAGGAATCCCGGAAGGGTGGGCCCCAGCCGCATGCCTTTTACACCCAGGGCCAAGAGGGCCAGAAGAACAGCCACGGCCTTTTGCTCGTACCAGCCAATGTCAAAGGAAATGGGCAGTTCATTGATGTCCGAAAGCCCGAAGACTTCCTTGAGTTTCAGGGCGATCACGGCCAGGGAATAGGAATCGTTGCACTGACCCGCGTCCAATACTCTTGGAATGCCGCCGATATCCCCCAGGGCCAGCTTGTTGTACCGGAACTTGGCGCATCCTGCGGTGAGAATCACCGTGTCCTCGGGGAGGTTTTTCGCCACTTCGGTGAAGTAGTCCCTGGATTTATGGCGGCCGTCGCATCCGGCCATGACCACAAACCGTTTGATGGCGCCGGATTTCACCGCAGCCACCACCTTGTCCGCCAGGGCCAGGACCTGGTGATGGCCAAATCCGCCCACGATCTTTCCGGTTTCCAATTCAATGGGCGATGCGCAGGTTTTGGCCTTGGTGATGAGGGCGGAAAAATCCTTGGTTCCCCCTTGGGGACGGTCGGCAATGTGAACCGCGCCGTCATAGTCCACCACGCCCGTGGTGAAGAGCCGGTCCAGGTAGGTGCTGTTGGTTTTTAAGGGCACCAGGCAGTTGGTGGTGAGCAGAATGGGGCCGTTGAAGGACTGGAATTCATCGATCTGGTGCCACCAACTCCCTCCGTAGTTCCCCACAAAATGTTTGTATTTCTTAAAGGCCGGGTAGTAATTGGCCGGAAGCATTTCCCCGTGGGTGTAAACATCCACCCCCGTGCCTTCGGTCTGGGCCAGGAGTTCCGCCATATCTTTATAATCATGACCACTGATGAGAATGCCAGGGTTTTTGCCCACGCCAATGTTGACCTCTGTGATTTCCGGGTTCCCGTAGGTGGTGGTGTTGGCTTGGTCCAGAAGGGCCATGGTGGTTACGGCCGTTTCACCGGTTTTCATCACCAGAGCAATCATTTCATCCACGGTGAGATCCTTGGTGGTGGAGCCCAGTCCCTCCATAATGAAGTCGAATATTGAGGGGTCCGTAAATCCGAGAACCGCAGCGTGTTCCGCATAGGCTGACACCCCCTTCAAACCCAGGATCACAAGGTATCGCAGGGATCGTACATCTTCATTTTCCGTGGCTAAAACCCCCACGGATTTGGCTTTTTCAGCAAAGGCCGCCGGATCATCGGAAAACCAGGTGGCGGCATCCGGCAGGGCACCGGTATAGGCCTTGCCGTTTTTGGTTTGAAAGGCCCCAAGGAATTTGGCTTTAAGGGCATCCCGTCTTTTCAGTCCTTCTCGAACCAGAGCGATGAATCTGTCATTGGACCAGTTGGCGTTGGTGATGGTGGCAAACAGTCCCTTGACGATGAATTCATCATTTTCCCGGTCGGGCTGCCCCAATTCCTTGAGCTTCTCCCCGAAAACCGAAATTCCCTTGATGACAAAAATCAACAGATCCTGAAGGTTGGCGGTTTCTTCCGGTTTCCCGCAAACGCCTCGCACGGTACAGCCGGTGTTTTTGGCGGTTTCCTGACATTGATAGCAAAACATGGGCATTCTCCTTATGTTGTGAATAATGGATTATGGCCTCTGCCATGGACTATATCAAATCATCAAGCGGAATAGGGTATGGATTTTACACAACTTCAAGATTTTCGTCTTATACGCCGTTCAGAAAGCCAGCTGGTTGAAGAGAATTCAAACTGTTTGAGGTTGTAATCATGACGATGTCCTGTCTATATGAATGGTTCTGTCTTGATGACGGATGATTACAGAGTTTACCAGGGAATAGATGCCCTGTAAAGTTTATCTTTCCTGCGGCCTTTCCGAGGAGTGTTTGGGGAATAAGCCTTTTTCAGGTTTAGAGCCTGTGAAAAACCAAGATATATTTAATTGCTTAGCCCGGGTGACGGTGCTATAAAATAAAGTCTTATAAAAGGCGTATAATATTGATAAATGGCTATTATAACGGGCTGGTATGAAAATTAACCATGAGCAATGACGACCCCATCGGGCTATTTGATTCAGGGATCGGGGGCCTATCAGTGCTTCAACGGATTCGGGAAGTGCTGCCCCATGAAAACGTGATCTATGTTTCGGATGCAGGGCACCTTCCCTATGGGGACAAACCCCGGGCCTATATCGAGAAAAGATGTTTTTCTCTGACGGACTTTCTTATTCAAAACAAAGCCAAGGCGATTGTGGTGGCGTGCAATACAGCCACCGCCGCGGCCATTGAAACCTTGCGGGGCGTCTACACCCTTCCCGTGATCGGTGTGGAGCCAGGCGTCAAGCCGGGTCTTGCGGTGACCCAAACCGGGGTGGTGGGCATCCTGGCCACCACGGAAACCCTGAAAAGCAGGAAATTTGAAAATCTGGTCAGCCGGTTTTGCAATGATTGCAAAGTCGTGGTACAGGAATGCCCCGGACTTGTGGAACAGATTGAACATATGGATCTATCCGGGGAAAAGACCGTAAGCCTTGTGAAACGTTATGTCGCATCCCTTCTTGATCAAGGGGCGGACACCCTGGTGCTGGGATGCACCCATTATCCTTTAATCTCCGATCTGATCGAATCCGTGGCCGGAAACCGGGTGAGGGTCATCGACACTGGCTTTGCCGTGGCCAGGGAGGTGGTTCGAAGGCTTACGGAAGCTGAATTGCTGTCCACGGCTGAAAAACCCGGTACCGAGATATTCTGGACCACGGGAAACCTTGATAAAATGGAGAAACTGGTCAACTATTTCTGGAATAAACCCTCGGAAGTCAAGGCATTATGCCAGGCCGGTGAAACGGGAAACCCAAAAAGGTAAAGTAAAATGAATATGGAAACCATTCGACACTCTTTGAGTCATATTTTAGCTTCTGCGGTTTTGCAGATGTTTCCGGAAGCCAAGCTGGGCATCGGCCCTGCCATTGAAAACGGGTTCTATTATGATTTTGATCTGCCCAGAAACCTGGTACCGGAAGATTTGAAAAAAATTGAAAAAACCATGAAGAAAATCATCAAAGATGATTTCTTGTTTGAGAAAAGGGAAGAAGATAAAGTCCGGACCATCCAGCATCTGGAAGAAATTTCCCAGAAATACAAAGTGGAACTGGCACAAGAAATCCAAGACCCTACCCTTTCCTTCTACGATACAAAGCACAACAAAAGAGGACACGTGGTTTTTTCGGACATGTGTGCCGGCCCCCATGTGGACTCCACAAAAGACCTGCGGGCCGTGGGCTTTTCCCTGGACAAGATTTCCGGCGCGTACTGGCGCGGGGATGAAAAAAGACCCATGCTTCAGCGGATCTATGGCCTGGCCTTTGAAACCAAAGAAGCCCTGGAAACATTTATCGCCCAGCGGGCTGAGGCGGAGAAGCGCAACCACCGGAAACTCGGCAAAAGCCTGGACCTCTTCGTGTTTTCAGAAAAAGTCGGCCCGGGATTGCCCTTGTTCACTCCCAAGGGCACCATCATCATTGAGGAGTTGAAAAAACGGGTGGAGAAGATTTGCCGTCAATTCGGGTTTCAGAAAGTCATGACCCCCCATCTGGCCAAAATCGATCTGTATCAATTGTCCGGCCATGCCACCAAATTCGCGGATGAACTCTTTCATGTGACGTCGGCAAAAGGCCATGCCATGGTGATGAAGCCGGTCCAATGCCCCCACCAGACCCAGATTTATGCTTCCCGGCCACGATCCTACCGGGATTTACCCATCCGGTACATGGAATCCGAAAAGCAATACCGGGCGGAAAAAACCGGCGAGATCGGCGGACTCACCCGGGTTTACGCCATCACCGTGGAAGACGGGCATGCCTTCTGCCGGGTGGACCAGGTGAAGCAGGAAGCCATGAATATGGTAAAGATCATCCGGGATTTTTATACGGATCTCGGCATGTGGGGCAACCACTGGGTATCCCTTTCCGTGAGGGACTATGCCAATCCGGACAAGTACATCGGGGACCCGGGTGACTGGGATATCTGTGAAGCCATGCTTGCTGAAATTTCCGAGGAAATGGGACTCAACGCCAAGCGCTGTGAAGGAGAAGCCGCCTTATACGGCCCCAAGCTGGATTTCATGTTCAAGGATGCCATGGGCCGGGAGGTTCAGATCCCCACGGTTCAACTGGATTTTGCCACTCCCAAACGATTTGACCTTACCTACATCAACGAAGAAGGTAAACCGGTTCCACCGGTCATGGTCCACCGGGCCATTTTGGGGTCCTACGAACGGTTTTTGGCTCTCTTGATCGAACATTTCGCCGGGGCTTTTCCCGTTTGGTTGGCGCCGGTCCAAGTGAAGATCCTTCCCATTGCCGACCGGCATCACGAATATGCTAAAACCGTTTTTGATGGATTCAATAAAGAAGACATCCGGGTGGAGCTGGATGACCGGTCCGAGTCCATCGGAAAAAAAATCCGGGAAGCGGAAATGCAGAAGATCCCCTATATGCTGGTCATCGGAGATAAGGAAGTGGAAAGCGCCAATGTTTCCGTAAGGTCCTACCAGGAAGGGGATATGGGCCAGCTGGTTGTGGATGAACTGATCCAAAAGATTCGGAGCTGATATAGATCTCAACCCCTTGGTATCGTCCGATATCCAACCCTGCGGTGATGGTAGATAAAATAGTGTATTAAACTCGGTAATCCCTGAGTCAATGAATCAACGACGCCAGCACTTTGGGCAGCATTTCCGGCAGGGAATGAATGTTTTGAAGGGCCAGGTAGGCTCCGGGATCGCACATTTTTTGAAGATAATCCTTTCCTCCGGGATCCACGGTTATGCAGAAGGTTTGAATGCCCTGGTATTTTGCTTCCAAAAGGGCCATCATGGTGTCGTGAATGCCGTATTCATAGGAGGACCGGTCCTCTCCATAGTCAAAATCCTGGGGAAAACCGTCGCTCAGAAGAATCATCAAGCGCTGTTCGGAATCAGCCTTTCCAAGCTTGGTCACGGCATGGCGAATGGCGGGACCCATTCGGGTGCTTTTCCGGGGCTTCATGCCGGCCATGCGCCTTTTAATCAGTTCGGAGCCGGGTTCGGAAAAGTCTTTGATGGCGTACATCTCCACTTCATGTCGCCCCTGGCCTGAGAAGCCGTAAATGGCATGAGGATGAGAAAGGGTCTCCAGCGCCTCCATTACCACCACCAGACTTTCGATTTCCACATCCATGATTTTCCGGCCGGAAAAAAAGTCTGAGGGTTGACCCGAAAGGGAGGGATCCTGCCGGGTTTCAGGCCCCGGGCATACCGGACTTCCGGTGGAGGCGCTCATGTCCATCAGGAAAAGCACGGAAAGGGATTGGATCTTTTTTTCCTTTCTGAAAAAAATCCGGTCCGATGGGGGGTTGCCCGCCTTTTTATCCACCCGGCCTTCCACCACGGCGGAAAGATCCAATTCATCGCCCCAGTCCACCCGGGGAATAATATTAAACACAGAGGGTTTGAGTTGCTCGAACTGCCTTTTGGCCTTTTGAATCAACTGCCGGTTACGCACATAAATATCATGGATTTTCTCCGAGCTGCTTTCTTCCTGTGGCCTTTCAAAAAGCCTGCACCATTGCTTCCGGTAGGTTTTTTGAAGATAATCCCATTCATCATAGAGCCAGACCCCCTCCTTGGCCAGGGAGGATTCAACGGTAAAACCAGGGCCGGATTCAAAAGGTGTTGAGGAACCTTCATCCTCTAAACTCTCCCCTTGGGTAGTAAATTCCAATTTTTTATCCCGGTCCAGATAGGAGCCGGTTCCGGAAAGTGCCCTGCCCTGCCGAAGTTTAATGAAGTCCGGATCAGCCTCTTTTTCTCCCGGCCCGGATACTTCCCCTGGTTGATCGGCCCTTGGCTCCGGGCTTGCCTGGTTCAGGGTCGGAGGCTCATTCCTATGGCTTTCAACCGCCATGTCCGGATGGAACACCCCCCGGTATTCCAGGGGAATGGATTTTTCATAGGGGGTTATCATCCGGTTCGGGTTTTGATTCAAAAGGGCCTGAATGACCCGGTAAAGCTCCAGGGCTTTTTCCAAACAATGGGTAACGGTTTTTGCCTTTTCGTAAAACCCCGTAAGGGCTGAAGACATCCAGTCCTTATGGGGAGAAAAAAAATCCGGCGGGTTTTTCAGCAGATTCTGAAACCCCGGATGAAATCCGGCCACGGAGTAGTAAAGAACAGCCTCCACCAGGGCTTCCTGAAGGGGAAGGGTTTCCAGCCCGGGTCTTTTTTCCATTTCATGAAAAACCCCGGGTATGAGCATCTTTTTAAGGCCCCCGTAATACCCGGCCAATTCATCATCGATACGGCCATGTTCCAGGATGGAAAAAAGATCCAGGGCCAGGTCTTTTTGGGAAAGGCTTCCCAGAATCCCCATCATGCCGGAAAGGCCGGAATCAAATGTTTTGAATTCCATGCAACCCGCCTGGTGGGCGGTTGCGATCTTATACCGCTCGAAGTTCTCTTGTCTGTCAAAGCCTTGGACCATATGGCTTGGCAGATAAATGGTTTTTCCATCGGTTCCTACCCTGGAGGTTTCAATGGAAAGGGTCTTTCCGGTCATGGCTTCGGCCAACAGGGTCAAGGCTTGTTGATGGTCTTCCAGAAGAACTGCGGATCGCCATCTTGCCAAAGACTCTTGGGATTTTCCGGAGGCCAGTGAAAAAAAAGAGACCTGAGCATTTGACCCGGACGGGTTTTGCAAAAGGCCTTCCTCCACAAATTCGGATAAAAAGGATTCCGGAATTTCATCAAGAACCTTCCCGACATTAAAAACAAAGGCTTCTGCGGCATCTTCCGAACTTTCTGCAATTCTTTCGCAGGCATTGAGGATCATCAGCTGAAGAGGATAGGCCCGGAATTCCAGGGCTTGGACCATGTGGTCAAAAATTCCTTCCAGTTTTTCCGGATGGGATCGGGAAAGGGTTTCGATGATTTGAAGGGCACGATTCCGTTCAATGGCCACCACCCGGGATAGCTGTTCGGGATACCGGGTGAAGAAGGCAAAGGCTTCTTCCATGCTGTTTCTTGCAATC
>Ga0180732_1001256_pt1 | contig 16297 bp, 25 predicted proteins | sample KR11_01MetaG_FD_148674 | JGI IMG/M metagenome (GOLD analysis project Ga0180732, IMG submission 148674) | Groundwater microbial communities from the Olkiluoto Island deep subsurface site, Finland - KR11_0.1 MetaG | ecosystem: Environmental > Aquatic > Deep subsurface > Groundwater | place...
ACAAAAAAACCAATTAGAGATGTAAAAAAATGTATTAAATGTATGAAATGCTGGTTGTATTGTCCAGATATTGCTATTGATGAAAAGATAATAACTAATTATGATTATTGTAAGGGGTGCGGTATTTGTGCTGAAGTGTGCCCAGTTAAATGCATTAAAATGGAGGATGAAGAAAAGTGAAAACAATTTTAGAAGCAAGCCAAGCTGTTGCTGAAGCTGTAAAGGCTTGTAATGTTGAAGTTGTTTCTATTTATCCTATAACCCCCCAAACCCATATTGTTGAAACTATTGCTGATTTTATTGATAATGGTGAAATGAAAGCGGAAGTTGTTTATGCTGAATCAGAGCATAGTATGTTTAGTGCTGCTGCGGGAGCAAGTGCAGCTGGAGCAAGATCTTTTACTGCAAGTTCTTCTCAGGGGTTGGCTCTTGGTTTTGAAATTCTTGGAATGATTTCTGGGATGAGATTGCCTGTTGTAGCTGCTGTTGCAAACAGGGCGTTAAGTAGTCCTATTAATATTTGGAATGATCATAGTGATACAATGTCTATCAAAGATACTGGGTGGATTCAATTGTATGTTGAGAGTGCGCAAGAAGCATTTGATACGACTGTTCAAGCATTTAGAATTGCTGAAGAAACTTTGATTCCTGTAATGGTCTGTTTAGATGGATTTACTTTAAGTCACGTTACTGAACCTTTAGAACTTGAAAATGTTTCTAGTTTTGTTGGAAAATATAGGGGTAAATATGTTTTAGATCCTAAGAAACCTTTATTGATGGGTCCTGTTGCAACTCCAGATAGTTATATGGAAATTAAAGAGTTACAACAAAAAGATATGTTGGATTCTAAAAATGTTGTTAAAAAAATCCACAATGAGTACAAGAAAAAATACAAGAGGGGTTATGGTGATGGATTAATTGAAACTTACAATCTCAAAGGAAAGAAAAAAGCTTTGATTTTAATGGGTAGTGTGGTTGGTACTGCAAGAGTTGTTAGTGATGAAGAAAAAGATTTTGGAGTTATAAAATTAAAATGTTTTAGACCCTTTCCAGAAGAAGAATTAAAAAAAGTTTGTAAAGATGTAAAGGAAATTGCCGTAATTGATAGAAGTTTATCTTTTGGACAAGATAGTGCTGTTTATACTGAAGTAAAGAAATGTTTACCAAATAAAAAAATAAGTGGTTTTGTTGCCGGTCTTGGTGGAAGAGATATTACAAGGAAAACAATAAAAGATGCTGTTAACCAAATTGGTAAGGAGGGACAAATATGGCTGAAATGATCTTGGGTTTACCTAAAGAAGAATTATTCTGTTCTGGACATACTTCCTGTTCTGGTTGTGGTCCTGCTTTAGCAATGCGTTATGCCTTAAAGGCTGCTGGAAAAAACACTGTTGTTGTTCATGCTACCGGTTGTATGGAAGTTGTTTCTAGTGCATATCCACTGAGTGCTTGGAAAGTTCCTTGGATACATGGTACTTTTGAAAATGCTCCCGCAATTGCTTCTGGAATTGAAAGGGCATTTAAGAGTAAAGGGAAAAAAGTAAATATTTTAGCTATTGGTGGAGATGGTGCTACTTTTGATATTGGGTTGGGCGCTTTGTCTGGAATGATCGAAAGGGGACATAAAGTTTGTTATATTTGTTATGATAATGAAGCTTATATGAATACTGGAAAGCAAAGATCTAGCGCAAGTCCTTTATTTGCTAATACGACTACTACTCCCTTTGGTAAAAAAATTCATGGAAAATTAGAGCCAAAAAAACCTTTACCATTTATTGTTGCAGCACATGGAGTTAAATATGTTGCAACTGCTTCAATTGCAAATCCACAAGATTTTTACAACAAAGTTAAGAAAGGATTAGCTATTGATGGTCCAAGTTTTATTCATGTTTTTGCTCCTTGTCAGTTTGGTTGGAAGTTTCCAACTGATAAAACAATTGAAATTACTGGGCAAGCAATTAAAAGTTGTGTTGCTCCCATTTATGAGATTGAAAATGGAATTTTAAAGTTGAATAAAGTTGATAATAAAATAAAAATTGATAATTACTTAAACATGCAAGGAAGATACAAACATTTAAATAAAGAAGAAGTTTTCCAATTGCAACAATTTGTCGACGACAGATGGAAGTTTTTAACTGAGTTAGAAACTAAAGGTAAAGTGTTTGATGTAGTACAATAAAGTTTATATATTAGAACATATATATTAAAAGCTATAAACGTTTAAAAATATAGTTTGTAACCTAAACAATACATCGAGGGGGTGTACTAAGTGAAGAAAAAAGAAATATTTGAGGTTTTTTTCAGAAGAAAACCTGCTATGATATTGGTGGCCTTAAGAAATAGTTCAAAAAATAGATATGGTTCAGTACTAGCTAAAGAAGTAGATTGTACTTACTCTCATGCTGTCAAAATCTTACAAGAAATGGAAAAAAACAAACTTGTTACCTTTGAAAAACAAGGTAGAATTAAGACTATCAGTTTGACTGAGGCAGGAGACAAAGTTGCCGATCATATTGAAAGAATTAAAGAGCTGTTATAAAAATGTCTTTTTCTAAAAGCTTCCCAAGGACTATAAAAAACAGTACATATCCAGTTTGGGAAGAAATTTATTTAAGTGATAATGAAGAAAAAAGGGTTGAAGCTGATTCTAAAGAAGAAAATCTTTCTTTAATGAAAGAATGTATTCAAGATGCTAAGAAACTTATTTCCGATGAAAGTTTAAAGGACTATCAGACTGATGTTATTAATGTAGCTATTTCTTTGTTTGAGAAAAGATCATCTCATACTGTGTTTAAAAAAGATCAAAAAGCTAAAGAAAAGTTTGATGAGAAATATGGGCCCGAAGGGATTTGAACCCTCGACCCCCTGGTTAAGAGCCAGGTGCTACTACCAAACTAAGCTACGAGCCCATAGATAAAGAGAGAAAATAGTTTGTTTTTAAACGTTTTTATTTTAGTTTATTAAAGACAACCCACATATTTGCTATTACTCCTAAAAATACTAGGTAAACTATGTTGATTAACCATACAAATAGGTTCTTGAATGGGACAAAGTAATGTAATGCTACAACTAGTAATGCTGCTCCTGAACCATATAAAATAGAAGTTGTAACTTTTGTTTTTACTTCTTGCATTGCGTGCTCTTTCATATCAGTACATTGTTCTTCTAGACAAATTCCTTTTTTTAATTGTCCTGTGGTTGGATCTACTACTTCATATTCCATTATTGAATCTACGTAATAGAATAAAATGAATGTGAATGAGAATATTGCTGACACTATCAAAAATGCGATTATATAAAATGCTATTTTTTTTCCATTAACTTTTGATTTTTCTTTTTTGAATATTGATTCTTCTGGTTTAGTAACTGGTTTTTTCTCTATAATTGGTTTAGCTAATTTTCTTATTGGATGTTCTAATTTTGAAAATGCTAGGTCTATTTGGTTGTTAGGCCAATCTTTTGCTAAAAGTGCAGAACGAATTTGTGGTTTGGGATAGCCAGCATCTAATGCTTTTTTAACATAATCTAATAAATCTGGATTTAATTCTTTTGTTGGGTCTTCAATTGGTTTTATTTCTGTTGGTGTAGATTCCACTTCATGGGGTATTGATCTTTCTCCTGGTTTTTTCTTAAATATTTCTTTTTCTTTATTAATTTCTATGAATGCTTCATCAATTTCTCCGGGTTTCCAACCACTTTCGTGGAGTATACTTTTTAGCTCCTCTTCTGTATATTCCTTATCAAAACCGTCTTTTATAAAATTAATTAGCTTTTCATCAACCATATTCTGGTTTTTGATTTAACGGTTTATATACTTTACGATAGAGAAAATTATTTAAAGTGGAAAGTTCCAATTTATTTAAAATGAAAATCGAATTATACAAAAAACCAAAAAATGTTACAATCATAGAGGGGTTTCCAGGGTTTGGGCTTGTGGGAACTATTACGACTGAATTTTTAATTGATCATTTAAAAGCAGAGAAAATTGGAAGGGTTTTTTTTCAGGATTTGGCTCCATTAATAGCTGTACACGAAGGAAAAATTGTTGAACCAATTGGAATTTTTTATGACAAGAAAAATAATATTGTTATTTTACACGCTTTAGCTAATGTTAAGGGGAAAGAATGGGTTATTGCAAATGCTTTAACTAATCTTGGAAAACAATTAAGTGCTAAGGAAATTATTAGTATTGAGGGTGTTGGGGGAGTTGGAACCAAAGGAAGTAATGCATTTTATTATTCAAAAAATAAAGCTTGGAGCCAGGTGGGTATTGAAGAATTAAAAGAAGGAATTGTTATTGGAGTTACTGCAGCTATGCTTGCTAGATGTGACAAAAATAGTAAGATCAGTTGTGTTTTTGCAGAAACCAAAAGTAATTTACCTGATTCAAGGGCTGCTGCGAAAGTAATTGAGGTTCTTGACAAATATCTTGGTTTGAATGTTGACTACAAACCTTTACTTAAAAAGGCTGATGCTTTTGAAGGAAAAATAAAAAACTTAATTTCAAAAGGAAATAAAACTATTGCCCAAGGTTCTGCTAAAAAAGAAACAATAAATTACTTTGGTTAAACTTAAATACTTCTTTTTTCATTTTTATTTATGCACGAATCAATAATAATGGATAGTGTGGAGTATAAATTTCTAGAGCATCACGAAAGTTATGATGTTTATTGGTATGATTTTCCTGGTGAAAGTGATAGCATGGGGGGGTTAAACGATAACTGGAGAACTAGCGGGTTGATTGTTTTAGCCATGGGTGGGAAGCTTAGAATCTCTAATGATGTCTACATCCATAATGGGGTAACTCCCCTGGGAATCCCTAGAGATAAGTTGCCTTTAGTTAAGAAACTTTTTGAAGGTGAATCTGGCCCTATTGCAGAAGCTATAGTAAAAAGGCTTAAATAATTTAATTGCTTTCCTTTTTTCATGAAACATAAGGTTTTGTTGTCTCACTTTGTTATGATTTTTATAAGTTGTTTAATTGTGTTTTTTTTATTTTCTATTTTGTTTAATAGATTGAATCCTTTTATTTTAAGTTTGGTTTTATCTATTGTTGTTTTGGTTTTGATTGCTTTATTTGTTAGTTTTAAGAAAGAGAAAGAGTTACCGGGATTTAAAGGAAGAGCTGCTTTACGTTACACTATGCTTTGTCATCGATGTAATTGGGAGTGGATGTCCAATACTGCTGATAAGAAGCCAACTAAATGTCCTAATTGTGGAGAGAATGCTAAGTTAGAATTAGTTGGTTGGAGAAAAGTAAATATTGTTCCTAGGAAATCTAATAAGAATTTGATGAGTTATTTGAAAAGATAACTTTAATAAACTTACAAACTTCTTTTTAAAATATGCCAACAGATAAGGGATCTATTAAAGAGTATAACAAAAATTTTAAAGAATGGCTAAATAAAAAAGGTCTTGCTCATTCTCATCTTGAAAAACCTGCTATGTATTCTTTGTTAGGAAACGTTCGTGGAAAAACTATATTATGTTTAGGTTGTGGTGCTGGAGAAGAATGTGCATATATAAAATCATTGGGTGCAAAAAAAGTTATTGGTGTCGACATATCTAAAGGTTTAATTAAACTTGCAAAAAGGAACTTTCCGGATATTGAATTCAAAGTTATGGATATGGAAAAGTTAAAGTTTGCAAAATCCTCTTTTGATTTGATTTATTCTAGTTTAGTTTTACATTATGTAAAGAATTGGGTAAGGGTTTTTAATGAAGTTAAGAAAGTTCTAAAAAAGAATGGTGTTTTTCTGTTTTCCACTCATCATCCTGCTTATTCTAGTGCATTAAAAAAAATTAAAGGTAATGAAAAATTACAGATTTTGGGGTATAAAAGAAATAATAAAACTAAAAAAATTGAGGTTTATGGAGATTATTTAAGGGATAGAAAGATTAGTGAAATTTGGTTTAAGAACTTTAAAGTTACTTACTATTATAAATCATTTTCTTCAATTATGAAAGATATTTTAAAATCTAATTTTAAGATTACTGATTGTATTGAACCAAGACCATTAAACTCAGCTAAAAGAATTGATTTGGTATTTTGGGAAAAATTTAGTAAATTACCTTCTTTTTTAATATTTAAATTACAAAAATAACCTCTAGTTTTTGATTAAAGGTTTTAAGAATAATAATTATAATAATAGCTTAAAGATTTTAGATATAAAAGTATTAAGCAAATCTTAAAGGTAATAAAATAAAAATTATAGAATTTAAAATAAGAAAAATAAAAATTAGATTTTATCGACGATAAAACTATCTTTTTTTCTTTTTAGCAGGTTTTTTCTTGACGGTTTTTTTCTTAACAACTTTCTTTTTTACAGCCTTTTTCTTTTTCTTTTTTCCGCCTCTTGCCATTTTAGCTTCACAAACGTTTCCTTTTCCGTCTACGTAGTAAAGATAACCTGGTTTTCTAGTAATAACATTTTTTGCAATAACTTTTCCCATTTATATTTCACCTCCGTTTCGTCGATAACTACATTCTATTTTGGGATTTTATGTATTTAAATCTTTTGTTTTCCGACGGAGTTACAAACTATCAAGTGGGGATTGAATCTCTTTTAGTTGTTTTGTAGAAATTTTTGTGTAACGTTCAGTTGTAGAGATAGAACTATGTCCGAGGAGAACTTGAATCTTTCTAATGTCGACGTTATTTTCTAATAAATGTGTTGCAAAACTTGATCTTAAAATGTGACAGTAAACTCTTTTCTTTATTCCTGCTTTTTCTCCTGCATCTGTGACTATTTTTTGTGCCATTCTCGTTGACATGTGTCCATTCCAACCTGAAAACAAGTATTCTGATTCATTTTTTCTGTTTGCTACATAATCTTTAATCTTGGGTATTAATGATTGAGAAATGATTATATGGCGGTCTTTCTTCCCTTTTCCCTCTCTTATTGTTCCTAGACCTTCTTCTAAGCTTAAATCATCTATTTTAATAGAAACAGCTTCGCTTACCCTCAAACCAGATGCATACATCAATTCTACTAATAAACGATGTTTTGGGTTTTCAATAGAATTTATTAGTTTTTTAACTTCTTCTTTTGTTAAGGCCATGGGGATCTTCTTTTCTATTTTGGGGGGTTTGATATCTGTAAAGAATTTATTTTTTAATATTTCTTCATAATAGAAACGTAAAGCTGATATTGCTAGGTTAGTTGAGGCAGCTTTATAGTTCTTTTCAGACATTATGTAAGCTATGTATGATTTTATGTTTTCTTGAGTTATTTGTTCTGGTTTCTTTTTAATATAATTTAAGAAAGCTTTATTGTGGAAAATATATGCTTTTAATGTTTTATCTGTAAAGCCTCTAAGTTTTAGTTCTGTTTCTAATTTTTCTAACATTTTCATCTCTTTTATGATTTTGATTGTTTTAATATTTTAAGCAATTTTTTAGCTTTCTTTTTTAGTTTTTTTGTTTCTTCATCAGTTCTTAGTCTACTTCCAGTAAGTTTGAAACCCTGTAACCTTTCTTCTTCAGCTAATTCTTCTTCTGGAGTTTTGTATGTAACCCTGTATAAGTTTAACCCCCTAAATTCCATTCTAGCTTGATAGCCTGTAATCTTAATATTATGGTAATATTCAATTGCTTCTTGTGTGCCTGTTCCGGGAAGCAATTCTGATACCTCGATCTCGGAAGTTTCAACTATGTCTTCTATTGATTTATAGGGGGTATCTCTTTGGGGTTTGATTTCAACCCTGGCTGGCTCTTGACCTTCTGCCATTAAGTCATATTCTCCAGGTGCTAATTCTATGTCTCCAGTTGTTGTTAGATATCTGCATTCTGTTGAAACTATTTGTTTTAATCTTTCTTCTGAAACATAAAGTGTTGGGATTTGTTCTTGTTTGACCATTTTTTCTCCTAATCACCTGTTTTTCCCTCTTTTAATTTTCTTTCATATATTTCGATTTCTTCTTGGCCAAAGGATCTTCTTTCGTTTTCTTTTATTCCATATATTGTGCATGGATGAATTTCTCTTTCTTCTGGGTTTCCTCGCTCTCCAATTACTGCCCTATGGAGATTTGCAACATATTGTCTTTTAATCAATATGGGTTCTATTTCTAATTTTCTTAAATGTTCCTCTGCGAATTCTTGGGAAGGTACCCTGTACCACTCTCCCTCCATACTTACTAATCTTGCACTAAGAAATTGGTGCCATACTCCATCCCTAAAAACTTCTAACGCCATGCCTTGTATGCCTGGTCCGATATCCCCTTCAAAAACTAAAGTATGATTTTCTTTTGTCTCCATTTGATTATAAATAATTGGAGGAACATACAAAGTCAATGCATTTGTCAATCTAAACATTTTTTTCTCCAAAAAGCCTAGTATTTTAGTTAAAATAGGCTGTTTTAAGCAATTTTAAATCAAATTGCAGTTAATGCACATTAAATGCACTATTATATATAAATGTTTTGGAAGAATTAATCAGACTTTTTGTCCACTGTGACAAGTACGCACGCAGGATTTATAAATTATTGTATTAATTAATGATATATGGGTAGAAAAGTAATAAAATGTAAAGAATGTGGGCGAGTAGTAAAAAGTCATGCTAAAGGAATGTGCTTTTCTTGTTATAGAAAACAATGGACTCCCCCAATAAGAATATGTAAAAAATGTGATAGAGAAAGGCCACATCATGCATATGGTTTATGCAAAACGTGTCACAATAAAGAATATCATTATGATAAGATAAAAGGATTCAATTGTAGAAAACGCCACAATATTAGTTTTAAGCTTTATAAGAAACTAACGAAGAAATGTATTATTTGTGGGTTTGATAAGGTTGTTGAACTTCACCATTTAGATAGATCCAAAAAGAACCGGTCTTCAGAAAACCTAATTGGACTTTGCCCGAATCACCACAAAATGCTTCATAATATTGAATTTAGAAAAGGAATATTCGATATTTTAGAAGAAAAATTAGGAAGAAAACTTAATATTAAAGATTTAGAGCAATATAGAACTTCTAAGTAAAAAGTGCATTTAGCATATCTTAAGTGAACTTTTAGTGAATATTTATTGCAGGAAGCTTCTATTCAATCATGGGGGGCAATCTTCAGGACATATACTCATACCTGCGCAAGTATCTGGGCCTTCTTGGGGCGGATCGCATCCGCAACACATTTCATTTGATTCACATATTCCATTGCCACAAACTGATTCTATTGGTTCACAAGGCCCCCAATCAGGTTCACAATTAGCATCGCAACCATAAAACTCTGTTCTTAATCCAGCACTACAATCAACTGCTACCCTCTGGCAATCCTCGCCTTTGCAGCATTCTGCACCTGGTTTCTCCACACAAACCCCGGGAATTGTTATTACGTCATCATCTACTTCATCATTAATAGATTCACAAGTCCAATCAGGATTGCAATCAATTGTGCAACCGTGGAATTCTGGTAACATGTTATTAATACAATCAATAGCTACTTCTTTACATTCTTCTTCATTGCAGCATTTTTCACCTTCTTGAGTGCAAAGGCCATTACATCCAGATATGATAAAAACTATAGAAATAAGCAATATAATTAATATTGATTTCATGTATTTTCTTTAGGTTTCCATTTATTTAAGGTTTTTGATAATTTCAACAAAACACTTATATATTTGCTTGCGGTATACGCTATTATGGGATTTTTCGACAAGTTTAAACCACAAAAGATATTTGAAAAAAGAGAAGAAGAAAAACGTAAAAAGAAAAGTTTTACTGCATTTAATTTAGAGAAATCTGAAGTTGGTTCTCATGAAAAATTCTTAGATCAAATAACAAATCATAGTACGGTTGTTCTTTTAACTGGTAGAAGAGGTTCTGGAAAGAGTTCATTGGGAATGAGGTTTTTAGAGCTATTCCATTATAAAACTGGCCAGAACTGTTATGTTCTTGGCTATGAAGATTCTAAACTTCCAAGATGGATAAAGAAAGTAGAAAGCCTAGATAAGGTTCCTGTTAATTCTACTGTTTTAATTGATGAGGGGGCAATATTCTTTTCTTCAAGAGATTCTATGAAAAAATCTAGTAAAGACCTTGGTAAAATAATGGCTATTGCCCGTCATAAGAATTTAACTTTGATTTTAATTGCTCAAAGTTCTGCCATGATAGACTTAAATGTTTTAAGATTGGCTGATATTGTTTTGCTTAAAGAACCGTCGCTATTACAGACTAAATTTGAAAGAAAGGGCATAAAAGATATGTATGAAAGGGTTTCTAAGATTTTTAAAGATTTGAAAGAAGATGACATTAAAGAGAAATATTTCTTTGTTTGGAGTGATGACTTTGAAGGGCTTTTAAGTTATGATTTGCCTGGTTTTTGGAGTGATAATGTGAGTAAAGCTTTTAGGAAGTTTTAAATAATTTTCTTGACTTACTATTTTTATGGTAGATATAAAAAATGCAAAAGATTTACTATCTCTTTTTCATTGTGAAACTATTGAAGAATTAGAAGCTACAGTTGAGGGGCTACCCGCTGGGTAAATGCTATGGCCGCATATGGAGCTTCTGGTGCAGAAAATATTGCGTGTCCTACAATCCCAGAGGCCAAATCTGGGAAGACTGTTATGGTATTGATATGCCTGGTGGGTATGATGGGGGATCCAGAATTAGAAGAATTGTGAGGCAAGCAATGGAAAAAAGAAGTTAATAAAGTTCGTTTAAGGTATATTAACTGTAGTTTTTCTATGAGATATTCTTTAATCATTGATTAAAAGTTTTAAGAAAGCTTTTTAAAGGGGTGTTTTATTGTAATATGCATGGATCATTGTAAATTAGCTGAATTAGCCGTAGAGAGAGCAAAAAAGATAGAAAGTATATCTAAGATCGTTCTGTATGGTTCTGTTTTAAATGGAGGTTATACTAGTGAGAATGATATAGATCTTGCTTTTATTTTAGATGATTTTTCTAGGGGTCTTCCTTTAGACCTTGAAGGTATTCCGTTGGGGCTGCCACAAGATGTCAATAGACGTTTAGTGCCATTAGATGGGCGATTTCATATTGTATTTTATTATGCGAGTGATTATGAAAATGGTATTATATTACATGACGGACAAGGAAGAAAACCTAGTTTGTTACATGAAATAGGAAAGGTAATTTATGATTCTGAACTGCCCATTTGAACATGTTTGAACGTTCAAATGTGTTCAATTTGAATGGAAAACTTTAATAATAAGTATATCCAAGAAATAAATATGGGTTTCTTGTGGTTTAACAAAAAGGGGGATGGTTCTGAGGAGAAATGGGATCAATTACATAAAGGATTAAAGGCTTCTTTCTCGAATATAAAACGTGATTTTGAACACTCTATGGGTCATATTGATCACTTGCATTCAAAGAAGGAAGAACATCATAGTAGATTAACTAAAATCGAAGAAAGATTGGTTCTTTTAGAGCAAATGTTGCTTGATTTTAGAGGTAAAAAGTCTAAAGTTGAGCGTTCAACGATTGAACGCGTTCAATCGTTCAATCATTCAGAATCGTTCATGAACGTTCAAACGATAAAAAATCTTACTCCAAGTCAAAAACAAGTAGTATTTTTGTTACTTCAATCAAAAAATCCATTAAATTATCAAGCAATTGCAGATAAAGTAGGGTCTAATATTGTGACTGTGAGAAGACATATTAATGATATCAAAAGAGCGGGAGTAAAAGTGAAAGAAAAGATAAGTGTGAAGAACAGATCAAAGGTATTCTATTTAAACGATGAGTTAAAAAAGGAATTAAGGCAAAAAAAGGTCAAAGTGAAGGTCGATTCTGAGGGAAATATGGGGGAAAATAGCTCAGAAGAGGGTATTGAAGTAGTGCCAGTGAGAGATTATATTGGGTAGTTTTAGTTAGAATTCTGGGGTTACAAGGCTTCTAGAGGTCTAATTCTTAAGAATTTGGCTTTTTTGTAAAAATTGAAAGTGAGAGTTCATCTAGTATTATCAAGTAAGTTTGTCTGGTTAGGATCTATATCATAAAACATGTTAGTGAGAGTTTGTTTAAGATTCATAGCTCTAAATTCAGGAGATATACGTAAAACAGTTAGTTTATTGTTGATTTTCTGTCTAGTGAGAGGTAATCCTTTACGGATTATGCTACTTACATAACTTCTAATGCAGCCCTCGGTAAGTTTGAGTTTTTGTGCTAAGTGAGAGTGGGTAACCTCGCTTATTTCGTCCTCTAATTGATATATTGTGAGGAAAACTAAGAATTCTTGCTTTGTGAGCCTTGAGAAGGCCCTTTTCAAGGTTTTTTCTAGGTTATTTAGGTTGTTTATGTGCTTAGTGAGTGAGTGAGTGACCGAGTGAGTGAGTGAATAGACCCCTTCATTTCCTATGGAACTTTTTTGGATTTCTAGCTTAGAAGGCTCTTCTTGTAAGAATTCTGTAGAATTGGGTATCCTTTGTCCTTTAATCTGTTCTAAAAGGGTTTTAATAGCTTGAATTTCGGCTTTCTGGGCCTTTATTTGGGTCTCTAGGGAATTCATGTGATCTCGTGCTTTCTTAAAAGAATTACGTACTATTTCCTTAAATATGGGGTCTTCAACCATTATTTGGTGGGGAGTTAATAAAAGTTTAAATAGTTTTGTGTGCGTAGCCGGGTGAATAAGTGCATAGGATGTGTTTAGGATGTGCGTGAATGAGTGAATAGTTATATAACGTCCATCCTTTGTCTAGCTTCTGAAGGAATTATCCATTTTTTCCTTGCGAGATATTCTCCTTGCTTTCCTTTAGTAACTTCCTTCACTAATTTCTCTTTTTTTAATTCTAATAATAACTTAAGAACAAACTCATTGTCTCTTCTTAACTCCTCGGCAATATGAGAAGTATACATTGGTTTCAAAGAAGATTCATATAAAATAGCTAGAATATCATTTTTTAGAAGGGTTGTTGTCTTATCTGATAGTCTAACCATGGTAAGCTTTGATTAATTATCCTATTTAAATTTTGCCCTTTATGCGGTAAAAAGCATAAATCTTAATTAGTTAAAATAAGGGTTTTTTGAAATTGGTAACAAACGTCTGTTTAATTGCTGAGTGATATCGGGTTACAACATAGAGATAAAAAAATTATCAATGAAAACTTGATGATGGAGGTAGGGAATGTATATAAAGAACTGAAGGAAAATAAGTGTATGAATAAAGAGCTTCGCATCCTGGACATTATGAAAAAAGAAAAATGTCGCTGGGAAGAGGCTGAAGAAAAAGAAAAGAAAAGAAAAAAAATTACTGAATTTTTCTAACTATTTTTTAGATTCTACCATGGGTAGTTTAATTGGTGGTGGTAAGTTTACCTCTTGAGCCAAGTTTAATGACTTAATGGTACATTTGTACAAGATTGTATTAACTACCTGTTCCATAATTACTCTTTCTATGTTTTTATTCTTCTTCCATTGATCTAGAATTGCCTTTATCTTCTTTGGCTCATCTAAGAAAAGAACATGTCCCAATAGGTTGATTTCTCCTATTCCACCATAATCTATTTTATATTCAAATCCAAATTTAAGAACTTCTTCTGGGGTACCTAATAATAATTTTTCTTGTTCTACAGTTTTAATTCCAGTACTTTGCTTTATGTTTAGCTTTCCTGCTATTTTTCCTGTTTTTTCAACTGATATTTTATCAAAGTTAAATCCTACAATTGGCATTTTGTTACCTCCTTAGATATGTTGATAGAATCTGGTTTTATTTAAAGTTTTCTACATTTCTTCTGGTGCTTCTATGCCTAGTAAAAATAAAGAATTCTTTAATACTTGTTTTACTGCTTTGATTAAATTTAATCTTGCGTTTTTTAAGTTTTCTTCTGCTTTGATTACTTGGTTTTTCTCATAGAACTCACTGAATGATTGTGCTAGTTTTAAGGAATAGTTAGCTACTAAGCTTGCTTTGTAATGTTTTGATGCTTCTTCTACTATTTCTGGGAAGGCTCTTAATGACTTTATTAAATTAATTTCTTCTGGTGTTTTTAATAAGTTAAAGTCTGCTTTTGGTTTTATTTTAGATCTCTTTAATATTGAATTTATTCTTGCATGGGCATATTGAATGTAAGGTCCTGTTTCTCCTTCGAATTTTAATGCTTTATTCCAATCGAAAATTATTTGTTTGTTGTTTTCTCTGTTTAACATGCTGAATTTTAATGCTGCAAATGCAATTTGTTGCTTTCTTTTTTCTAATTCTTTCTTTGATATTTTTTTGTGTCTTGATTTAATCTGCTTTTCGGCTATTTTAAACATATTCTGGATTAAATCTTCGTAAAGGATAACATTTCCTTCTCTAGAGGACATCTTACCTTCCGGAAGCATTACTAGGCCATAGATTAAATGCATTGATTTGTTTGCCAGCTTAGATTTTGTTAGCTCAAATGTTTTGAACAATTGATTGAAATACATTTCTTGTTCTTTGCCTACTACATGTATTGATTTATCTATCTTGTATTCTTTTAATTTAAGTTCTGCTAATGCTAGGTCCTTTGTATGGTATACTACGTGGCCATCACTTGTTAGAATTACATATATTCCCAGATTGTATTTGTTTAGATCTACTATTAAAGCTCCTTCACTTTCCTTAGCTATTCCTTTTTTTAAAAGTTCCTTTGCTATTTCTACTCCTCTCTTTTCTACTTGACTTTCAAAGTATAGTCTATTGAACTTAACTCCAAATGTTTTGTAGAAGTTGTTGAAATCATCTATACAATATTTTCTTGTTTTTTTCCAAAGTTCTGTTATTTTATCCTTTGAATATAATTTTTTATTTATCTCTCTTATTTCTTCTTGTATCTTTTCATTTTGCCTTGCTTTCTTATTTGCTTCTGCATATATTTTTCCGAGCCAGACTCCTTTGTTGTCTTTTGGCTCTTTTTTCTTTAAGTTTAGATAACCCCAGAGACATTTAGCTACATGTGGGCCGATATCTCCTTGGTAGTTTGCTCTTATTACATTGTAACCATCAAATTCTAAGACTCTTGATGTTGCTTCCCCTAATGAAACATTTCTTATGTGGCCTATGTGGACTCCTTTGTGTGTGTTAGCATGGAAGAATTCTAGCATTAATGTTTTATTTTTCTTTTTTCCTTTTCCATATTTATCTTTTTCTTTTAGAATTTGTTTGATTGTATCTTCTGTAAGTTTTGATTTATTTATGAAGAAATTTAAGTATGGTCCTGTTGCTTTGATTTCTTTTATGTTTTTTGTTGGTTTTAGCTTAGATGTTAATTCTTTTGCTATTTCAATAGGATTTTTCTTATATTTCTTTGATAATTGGAAACAAGGAAATGCAAAGTCTCCTAAAGATTGATCTGGAGGAACTTCTAGTTTGATCTCTTTTAGTTTAGTTTCTTTTTTTAGAAGGTTTATTATTTCTTGCTCGAACATAGCTTTAATTAAAATCAAGAATTATTTAAAGTTATTTATTCTTTGAAAAATCGATATATATATATATATCAAAGATTCTTATAAATTTTATATTTAAATTGAAGGAGGTGAAAAATAATGAAAAAAACTTTAATTTTTATTTCTATTCTTGCAGTTATGTTTTTGGTTTCTAGTTGTGCTACAACTGAGCCTAGTTTAAGTAGACCAGTAACTTCGATGCCCGGTGGGAGCGGTGGTAGTGAGACAGATATTCCAGTTGGAACAACAGATGAATGTGTAAACAAAATATCTGTTGGGGACGGGGATTCATTTATGGCTGGGGAGTACAATATACAGATTGAAGATGTATTTGCAAATATGGTTATGATAAATTACTTTGGAAATGAGACTTGGTCTTTATTGCATAAGGGGGAATCTGTAATGTTTGAAGATTTGTTTTTGGGTGTAGAAGATATAGGTGAAAACTCTCAAGAACCAGGAATTTTTAAAGCAATAATAAAATTCTGTGCAAATTAATTTTTATTTTCTTTTTTTATTTCAATTTATTGAATATTGCTTGTTTTCCTTTCCAATCTAATGCTTCTTTAGCGGCTTCTTTTATACTACTAACTGGGATGATTTTAACTTTCTTTTTTTGTTCAGGTGAAAGTAAAAGATCTTTTTCATTTGCTTTTGGGATTATGACTCTTTTTATCCCTGCTTCTATTGCTGCTTCTACCTTGGCTGTAACACCACCTACTGCAAGAACCTCTCCCCTGACTGATAATGATCCTGTCATTGCAGTATCTTGCCTTATTGGAATGTCCTTTAATGCTGATAGAACTGCTATTGCAACTGCGATTGATGCTGAATCTCCTTCTACTCCTTCTGTTGTTTGTAAGAATTGGATGTAAACGTCGTATTTTTCTTTAATATCTTCTCCAAAATTCTTTAGTATAATT
>Ga0180732_1001257_pt1 | contig 16269 bp, 11 predicted proteins | sample KR11_01MetaG_FD_148674 | JGI IMG/M metagenome (GOLD analysis project Ga0180732, IMG submission 148674) | Groundwater microbial communities from the Olkiluoto Island deep subsurface site, Finland - KR11_0.1 MetaG | ecosystem: Environmental > Aquatic > Deep subsurface > Groundwater | place...
CGTTTCAGTTTGGTCAAGGTCAAGGCGGGTGAAAATTTTAACCGCAGGAATACATGGAGTATTTCGAGGATTAAAATTTTCGCCCAACGCAGAGATCGGCCAAAATGGGACGTTTTGAAACTGGCTCCTTTGTAAAAAGTTAAATTTCAAGGGGTTTGCAACCACACATAGGGTTTATATTTTTTACAATTCCGTAGATATTTCTTTTCTTAATATTTGTGAAACATGTTTTGTTAAATTAAGCACTTTTACTGCATTGTCAAGACTTAAAGAACCGGTACCGCAGCTTGGAGTAATAAAAGATTGCGCCAGAATATCCGGCAGTTTAAACCCCATCGACTCAAGCATACCGACTTTTTTTTTCCAGTTTTCAACAAGTAAAGCAGCAGTCTCTTTTTCAATATCTTCTGACTTCGATGTTGGTATTATTCCCCATGCTATCAGGCGGCCTGAATCAATGTAATCTTTTAAATGGTCAGGATAGAGAATAAATTTATCAAAATATGAATATGCGTCAAAGCTTATTATATCGACGGAAGATTCAAATAGTACAGACCAGTCGGCATTTGAGCATACATGAATTCCGGCCAAAGCACCTTCCTGATGAACTGCATATATTACTTCTTCAAAGAACCCGGCAATTTCCTGTGTTGAAATCCCTATAAATGCCGATGACCCCAATCCGGCAAAAGAAGGTTCATCAAAGAAAATAATTACCGGAACCCCGAGTTTTGCAAGCTGACGTACCTGCCATCTTGCTTTCATTGCAACTAATTTTACCACAGCATCTCTCACATCCTCATTGTAGTAAACGGCCTTACCATCCCGATCTTTAGCACTTGTTGCCAGTGTGAACGGACCTGTTATCTGGCCTTTTACAGCAAGTGGCTTTACAGAAAGTCCCGCAATTTTCTCAAGAAAAACAAAAAATCCTTTGGCAACATCGGGGCTTAACGCAAACCTTGAACCATCGATTTCTTTTTTACCTTCACTAACAGAAATATATTCCTCATAAAATTCAACAAGATCATCATCAAAATATCTTCCTGAAGTATTAATAAAAATCTTATCATCTTCTTCAGATAAACCGGGTAGTCCCGGCAAAAACTGGGTTATCATCCCCTCATTCTTATAACAAGGAAGCTGAACCCATAAAGGTATTTCCGGTGTATGTTCGAGAACAATATTAATGGCCGCAAGGTGGTCATCAACAGGAAGACTTCCAATCAATAGCGGCATACCGCAAGGCCTGAAATTGCATTTCATAGAACTTCACTCCTCAACCATTATAAATTACATAATAAAATACTATTTAAAAAAACTGGTGGACTCATATAATATCCATAAAAATCAAAGTTTTTCCCTTCAAGCAAAGATAAATCAGCGTTTTAAAGAAATCAGAATAATAATCTTTAAAAAGTCTATAAACTGTGAAACAAATCATGATCAACGATTTACAAATCTATCGAGATTGACTTTTTACCGAACAAAGTTAACATGCGCTGTATTGTCTTACAATAAAAACCTTTGGTTCTTCTCCCAAATATTTAGAATGAATTATATGTATCTTCTCAACATACCTGATATCTCTCTGAAGTTATGACAATGTAAGTCTATCGTAGCGAAAACTCAACCTTGCCGGAATAAAGCATAACTCGAGAAGATGGATTTTTTACGAGTCCATCAATTATTTGAATCTGTTATTTGAATCTTGCTTAAAAGAAATACCGGTTGTATGAATACCGAAAGCTTTAAATAAAGGTTTAAAACCAGCTATTCATATGGATGCTTTGAATCTTTAAATAACTTATATAACCGGAGACAGTTTAGGATATAATTGAATTTTTGAAAAACGCTTAACTTTGAAACTGATATTATTTAGGAGGCAAAACAAATGGAAATTATTCACAGCGGCACCGGTTGCGATGCTGCAAAACAGCAAACTAAAAAAGATGCACAGGATATATCTGTTGAAAATTCTTTATTGAAGATAAAACATAAATATATAGTTATGAGCGGAAAAGGCGGGGTTGGGAAAACAAGCACGTCGGTTAATCTTTCCATAGCTCTATCAAATAAAGGTTTTAAGGTTGGATTGATGGATGTCGATTTACACGGTCCGGATGTTCCAAGAATGCTTGGATTAAAGGGAATGCTTGATTTAAGCAAAAACAATAAACTTGCACCCATGAAGTATTCCGAAAAACTAAGTGTTGTATCTATAGAAGCACTTATTCAAAATAAAGATGAGGCTATTATCTGGCGTGGCCCCATCAAGTATTCTGCTATTAAACAATTTATAGGCGATGTTGACTGGGGAGATCTGGATTTTTTAATTATAGACAGCCCTCCGGGTACCGGGGATGAACCTTTGACTGTTGCACAAACAATAAAAGATGCCAAAGCCATTATTGTCACAACACCCCAGGAGGTATCTCTTGCAGATGTTAGAAAGTCAATAAGCTTCTGCAAAACTTTAAAAATGGAAATATTCGGTCTTATAGAAAATATGAGCGGTTTTGCATGTCCCCATTGCAATAAGGATATCGATCTTTTCGGAGCAGGTGGAGGAGAAAAGATGGCAGGTGAATCAGGAATTATATTTCTTGGTAAAGTTCCATTTGATCATAACGTGGTATCTTGCGGCGATTCAGGGACATCTTTAATTAATAATTATTCCGGCTCGCCCGTAGCAAAGGCTTTTGACGCTATTGCGGATAAAATGGCAAAACTTGTGAGCATTTAATTTCTTTGTTTAGAAACAATGTAGAAGGCCGGATATCTTTCAGAAAGACATCCGGCCTTCTTTTTTAAAAATATTTAATAATCATTATCTTGCTAAAAATCGGTATATTTGGATATCAAATTCAGTTACCCTATAGACCATTAACAGCTAAACAACTTAATTTAAACAATTAAAACTGCACATTCAAATCCGCCTGCAAAACATCTTGCCTATCGTCTTTAGTACGTTCAATATGCCTAAAATCCCAATAAGTAAGAGATAAATAGACATTTTTATATATACCGAATCCGGCATAGGCATTATGTCCCTTTATGTTGGTATATCCATTATATGCAGTGCTGCAAGGCAGAAAATCCGGCCAGGCATCTCTTTCAAGACGTCTGTAATTGTATGATAGCTGCCAATCGCCTAAATCTTTAATGTCTTTGTCACCGAACTTAAGACCTGCCAGCCAGCCATCATTGTTATCATTTACATCTATCGCATGGACATACTGCCCGAATACTGCTGCATAAGAAATAGGTCCGGGTATTTTAGTCATACCAAATTCAATATCTCCGGCAAAAGAATCATAGTCGTATATCCAGTTATTCGCGGCATCTTGGGTATTTGAATTTTTAGTAAGACCTGATCCATAGGATGCTGTCCAGTTATTACCATCAACATAATTGAAATCATAATACGTTCCTGCAACTTTAAGATACATGCCGCCGGGCAGCTTCAAATTCACACCGGGCTGAAAAGCAATCAGGTAAGGATCATTAGCTTTAGTGCTAAACTCATCAAGTGAAAAACCAGCTATGTTTGCAAATAATTCAACATTTTTTACAGGTTCAAATTTAATATTTGCAGCTATTCCTTCAGGGTTAATATCACTGTCCCACATAAGCTGTTCAGTTTTCCATATTGGGTTTTTAAATTTTCCTGCTATTATGCTTACCCATGCAACAGGAGTATATTGGGCGTATACATAATCCAACCAGATATCTTTACTATCAGAATTATCAGTAAAAGTCTGATCGACTGAACGAGGGTTTTTATCATCGCCGGATGCAAAACCGACTCCGGTCACCCACTGTTCATTAATTTTTGTCTCAACTCCGAGTCTTAACCTGACACGTTCCCTGTTTCGATTTGGATTGGTGTCGCCATTTGTGTCCTGGGTTTCATACCGGACTCTTATATCACCCTTAACTTTAGTATTTTCTACCCATTTTGGAATTTCAAAAGTTTTGGGTGCTTCTTTTACTACTACGGCAACTTCCTTTTTCTCTTTTTCTTCTTCCGCCTGCATTTGATTTATAAGTTCTGTGGCTTCGGATCTGGTAAGAATTTTTTTCTCAACCAGTTTATCTATCAGCTTATCAACACTGCCTGCCCACGATTGGCCAAAAGCAAATACCGATAAGGCAATAGAAGCTAATATTATTAAACACATTCTTTTCATTTTTCTTTACTCCTCCTTTGTTGTAGATTAACGATTCATCAATTATCAACTCAACATGTCCCTTGATATTTTCTCTATTATCAAAGGCATCCCCCGCCCGACAGTTATTTTTTACTCAGAAACCGTATTAATTTGTCTGCCATAATTTACTTTAATATTTTTATATACCCCATCTTCTTATGACATAATTTTTTAGTTGCCTGTTTGAATTCAGCAAATGATATGCCAGCGCAAATGTTGTGACTATCAAAACATAACAGCTTGCTATATAAAGAATTAAACAGATAAACGTTTACACAAGATATGCGAAAAAACATAGATATATGTCGAAATTCTTTACAAGATGTAAAATAGCAGCATAATCAATCATGATACCTTCGTACAAAGCCCACCAATTACGATGCTCTATAATTTCCTTGCAGGTTTTGGGAACAAGATCTTCTCCCTTTTGTATTTTTCCCGAAAAGTGCTTCCAATTAATTATTATTTATATAGCATATGTCAAAAATGCCCTATACAAGTCAAGAAAAAATAACCTGCATGTTATTAAAAATTTAAATTTTTTCTGGTCTGGAAATTGATGGACTAATTACGAGTCCATCAAAGCTTAACAGCATGGAGGTATAATAATTATACTTCCCCCCCAATCCGATCAATAACACATTATATTTATTACTGCTTTTTTTATATCAAAAACGATACTTAGTCTTGGATCGTGAATACATGCAAATAAATCGTCAGTCCAATAAATAATTTTAATACTAGCATGTGTTATCAATAGATTAAATAAATAGCTTTTGCCAAACCGGAGGGAATCTGAAATGAAAACTGCTTGCCTGCATACCTGTTACGATATTATTACAGAAAAAACGGTTGTATAATAAACGGTTGTATAATAAAAAGATACGGATATAATCTGTATAAGGGTGTTTTATCATTATCGAGTTTATGCCTATTTCAGGCAGCAACTCGCTGTGTCGATTTTTTTAAAACTGTATAAAATAAATCGCAAAGAAACTTTTTCAAATATCATCACAGGGATGAGAAAAAATTATCAAGTCTGAATTTTTATCATAAAATGGCTTGACATAATATTTTTTTTGATTATTTTAGTAAGGCTTAGCAACGGGGGCACAATGAAGTGCTATTATAGTTGCAGTTATAGAGAGACAAAGGCGTCTGTTTCGCTGAATTTTTTTGCGAACGACGTCTTTTTTTGTTTTATTAATCCAGTAATCATTGTTTTTTAAAATGGTTAGCGACTTAATGGTTGATTGAAATAAATGAAAAAGAAATTAAAACCTAAAATAACCGTTTTCCATTGTATTAACGCAATTAACAACTGCGAATCTTTGCCTATTCCATATAAAGATACTTTTAAATTAAAATCGGTTAAGATGGCCTGTTCCAGCATGGTAAAAGATGCCTTTTTGCTTCGTGCGTTTGAAGCAGGCTCTGATGCGGTCATAGTTTTTGTATGTCCTGAAGGGCAATGCCGTTATGTTGAAGGAAATATAAGGGCAAAAAACCGGGTTAACTGGGTCAAAAACCTGCTGGACGAGATAGAAATTGGCGGCAGGCGCCTGTCAATTCATAATATTGCAAATGGTGATACCGAAGCGGCTGTTCGTATTATCAGGCAGGTTTTAGCTGATATTAATGAACTGGGGCCAAATCCGGCCAGGCACTAGAATAATTATTAAAATGGAGTTTAGATTATGATAGTTGGAAAACAGAAACCTATCGCCGAAATCAAGGAAATTATTTCGCCATACAAAAAAGTACTTGTTCTGGGTTGCGGCACCTGCGTAAAAACCTGTTTTGCAGGAGGAGAAGACGAGGTGGCAACTTTATCTTCAGCTTTGCGGCTTTCATGTAAAAAAGAAGGTAAAGACATCTACATTGAAGAATTGACCGTGGAACGGCAGTGCGAAGATGAATTTATCAGGGAAGCCGCAATCGCTATTTCCAAAAACTCAGCCGTTTTATCTCTGGCATGCGGAGCGGGTGTTCAGGCAATAGCAAGACGTTTTGGGGATGTTCCGGTACTGCCCGGTGTAAATACAACATTTATCGGAGTTCTTGAAAAACAGGGCCTTTTTACTGAAGAGTGTCTTGGCTGCGGCGATTGCAAGCTGGCTGCTTTCGGTGGAATATGTCCTGTTACAAGATGTGCGAAAAAACTCCAGAACGGCCCTTGCGGCGGTTCCCAGAACGGCATATGCGAGGTAAATCCGGATACGGAATGTGCCTGGCAGCAGATAATAACACGCCTTGGCAATCTGGGGCAGCTTGATAATTTAAAAAAATATAACCCCCCGAAAGATTGGCGTCCCAGCCACGCCGGCGGACCCAGAAAATTAGTAAGAGAGGACCATTTTATATGAAGTCGGAATCACTGAGCAATCTGCAGAGTATTTTGGATAAAGGAGATTTTGCCGTAACTTCAGAGTGCGGGCCACCCCGTGGAGCCGATCCTGAAATTATACGCAAAAAAGGAGAACTGCTCAAAGGTTATGTGGATGCAGTTAATGTAACCGACAATCAGACAGCTATTGTAAGAATGTCCAGCATTGCCGCCTGTGCGCACCTGGTGCAGCTGGGACTGGAGCCTGTAATGCAAATGGTTACACGAGACCGCAACAGGATTGCGCTTCAGTCGGATATACTTGGCGCTTACTCTTTAGGTATCAAAAATATTCTTTGTCTTTCCGGAGATCATCAGACATTCGGCAGCCAGCCTGATGCTATGAACGTATTTGATATCGATTCCATGAATCTGGTCAATATGGTAAAAAACATGAAAACGGAAGGTAAGGATATGAGCGGATTTGATTTGAAAAGTCCGCCGAAGATGTTTATCGGCGCTGCCGCCAATCCTTTTGCAGATCCATTTGAATACCGCATAATCCGCCTTGCCAAAAAAATTGATGCCGGTGCGGATTTTATTCAGACCCAGTGCGTTTACAATATGGATCGTTTTAAAGAATGGATGCGGCTTGCCCGTGAAGAAGGACTTACGGAAAAAACACATATACTAGCCGGAGTAACTCCTTTGAAATCTGAAAGAATGGCGAAATATATGGCTAGCAAAGTGGCTGGAATGGATGTTCCTGAATCCCTGATTAAACGCATGGGCGATGTGCCTAAGGAAAAAGCGGCTGAAGAGGGCATCAGGATTTGCGTGGAAACTATTGCCGGATTGCGCGAGATAAAAGGAGTGCATGGCATTCACATTATGGCTATAGAATGGGAAGAAAAAGTCGGCCCGATAGTTGAGGCAGCCGGTCTTTCTCCCAGGCCGCAAGCAGCTTAGTGCGGGAGTAAATATGCCTAAAAAATATCAAATTCCTGTTAAGACGGCAATTCCAAGATTCAACCCGATCGGGAAATATACTACCATTGAATTCAGAGAAGACTGCGCCGGGAGTTGTAGCAAATGCGTAAAGAAAGCATGCGTATATAATATCTTCAAAGAAAATTATAAGCACATTGCCTCAATGGAAGAACCTGAGTATCTGTATGCCTGCCAGAGCTGTTTCCGTTGTGTACAGGAGTGCACAAGAGGAATATTCTCGCGGGTGATAAATCCTGATTATCGCTCTTTAGGAGATGATTACTGGCATGCGGATATTATCCATCGAACATGGTATCAGGCTCACACAGGCAAAATACCGGTTTCGGGAGCAGGCTATCGCGGTCCGTTTGTAGGAGAGGGGTTCGATTCAATGTGGACGGATATGTCTGAAATTGTCCGGCCCACGCGAGATGGAATCCATGGCAGGGAGTATATCAATACCGGTATTGAGCTTTCCCGCAGAAACTCAAGGCTTAGTTTTGCTAAAGACGGGTCACTTCTTACTGAAATACTGCCCATTTTCGAAATTCCGGTTCCTTTAATTCTTCAACAGCCAAAATTCGGTATTTTAAGCGAAAATGTATTACAATCAATGGCGCAGGCTGCATATATGTTGGGTACCATGCTGTTAATTGATCCTCAATACTACTCCGAGAATTTCAGGCCTTATGCCCAATGCCTGATACCAACTCTGTCAAAAAAGAATTACCGTGATTTTCTTGAGGATGTTCCTGAGATAAGAATGGTAGAGCTTGTTTATGAAGATGGAATAGATAAAATAATAGAAGATTTGAGGGCTTTAAAACCGGAGCTTATAATTTCTGTTGGTGTTATGTTGAACCGGGAATCTTCATTGCGTGCGATTGAACTTGCAAAGTATAATGTAGATACAATTCATTTTTATGCAAACGAGCAAGGCCGTGAATTTGATTCTGAAAATCCTATGTTTTTAAAAGAGATGATCAGAGAGGTTCACCTTGCCCTGGTTGATAAACAGTTACGAAACAGAGTTAACCTGATATTTTCAGGAGGAATCGCCATGGCTGAGCATGTGGCAAAATCCATTATATGCGGGGCCGATGGCGTAGCTATAGATCTTGTTCTGCTTATTGCGCTTGAGTGCCGCTTGTGCCGCGAGTGTGTAAAGGGTGAAACATGCCCGGTAAAATTGGGCAACATAAACCCGGACTGGGGCAAACAGAGGATCATTAATCTTATTGGTGCATGGCGTAATCAGTTGATTGAAGTAATGGGTGCAATGGGTATTCGTGAAGCAAGACGACTGAGGGGCGAAGTCGGCCGTTCCATGTGGTTTGAGGATCTGGAAAAGGAAAGTTTTGGTCCTATTTTCGGTGAAAGAAAAGTATCGGGGCTGGTATAAAAGATGAAGAGCGATAAAAAAAATAATAAACTGCCGGAAACAATTATTACACCTTCAAGGTTTCGAAATACTATAGGCAAGTTCACTATAAAAAGAAATTCCAAGTGTATCTCCTGCGGACTGTGCGCAGAACTCTGCCCGTACGGTGTGCATCCAAGATATGATAATTTCAGCAAACCGCTTAGGCCCATAGAACATAAATGCATAGGGTTCAAGTGTAAGGAAAATGACTTTTACTGCATAGACCGCTGCCCACAGCAGGCGCTTACTTTGCGCCAAAATCCCATTTTAGATACGCTTGGTGATTATCGCTGGACTAATGAGATGCTGATTGCTCACTGGGACATGGCGGAAACGGGTAATTTTCCTGTTGTTGATCTTGAATACAACCTGGGAAATTCCGGCGGCGGTTTCGATAAAATGCGTTTCAAACTGCTTGATGAGGGTAAATATATTGATTTAGCTGATGAGGATATCGACACAAGTATTGTTTTAAATAAACGTTCGGATGGCCGCCCGGAACTGACAATTTCGATTCCGTGTTATGGAGGCGGCATGTCATTTGGCTCAACTGCTTTAAATGTTATGGTCGGACGGGCCAGAGCAGCACAAAAGCTCAATACTCTTACCTGCACCGGCGAAGGCGGGTATCCTGAAGAACTGGTTCCCTATGCTGATCATGTTATTACTCAGATTGCAACCGGTCTGTTTGGTGTGCGTGAAAAAACAATTAAATACGCGCCGATAGTTGAGTTTAAATACGCTCAGGGCGCAAAGCCCGGTTTGGGCGGACATCTTCTGGGCGATAAAGTAACGCCGAAGGTTGCCGCCATGCGGGAAACAGTTGTGGGAAATCCGCTTTTCTCCCCATTTCCTTTCCACAGCGTTTATTCCGTAGAAGATCATAAAAAACATGTTGACTGGGTTAAGGAGATCAATCCGCGGGTTTTAGTATCGGTTAAGGTTTCCACCCCATCTGATGTTGATATGGTTGCGGTAGGAAGTTATTATGCCGGAGCCCATATCGTACATATAGACGGCAGTTATGGCGGAACCGGAGCAGCTCCGGATATCGCCAAGAAAAATATCGCCATGCCGATTGAGTATGCAATACCTAAAGTACATAAATTCCTAACGGATGAAGGAGTACGGGATAAAATATGTCTTATCGCCAGCGGCGGCATAAGAAACGGGATTGATGTTGCAAAAGCGATAGCCCTTGGTGCGGACGGAGTAGTAATAGGCACTGCCGAGCTGATTGCGCTGGAATGTGTGCGCTGCGGAAACTGCGAAAGCGGCAGAGGTTGTGCCCGTGGCATAGCAACTACTGATGCCGAACTGGGAAACATTATCACGGAAGAATGGACCCAAAATCGCATTGTCAATATGTATAGTGTTTGGCGTAAACAATGGTGTGAACTCTTAAGACAATATGGCATGAAAAGCATTCGTGAGCTTGTAGGCCGCAGTGATCTTCTGGTACACCTTGATTATCTTGAAGAAAGCGAAAGGCAAAAGTATCAGGCAGCGCCGAATAAAAAGCTGGTTATCTGAAAAGGGTTCAAGGGTAAATATAGCTTATAAGCTCATAACCTCTTGAGTTCGTAAGCTAATAAGCAAAAATAAAAATCCCTATATTTTTTTCTTCTTATCAACTTATGAGCTTACCAACTTATGAGCAGTTTTTTCTGCTTTAGCCGACAAAAGCTTACATGAAGAAATTGATTTTGTGAAAAACTAAAGGAAGAATTTATAAATGTATAACAACAGGGAAGCCATAATAAATAAAATACTTGCAGGCCGGGCAAATCTTCCGCGAGGAAATGTGTCTTTGGAAAAGCCCGCTGAAGAAGGCGGTTGCGGAGTTACCGGATTTATCTGTTCAATTCCTGTGGGCGGCCGTCATATCTTTGAGCCTTCGGTCCAGATGCATAACCGCGGCAACGGCAAAGGCGGCGGTATAGCAGCAGTCGGCCTCACTCCTGACAGCCTTGGCGTTACCCAGGAAATTATTGATACTCATTACATGCTCCAGATTGCCCTGCTTGATCCCAAGGCCCGACCTGATGTTGAAAAAAGCAATATTGAACCTTATCTGGAAATTCATAAAGCAGGAAAGATCCCTTCAGTTGATGACTACCGTGATATTGCCGGACTGGAAGTAAAACCTCCCGATGTCTGGCGCTATTTTGTAAAAGTAAAATCCGATGTCCTTGGCAGGTTTATAGAAGATAACGGCTTGCAGGACATGGACCCCCAAAAAGCTGAAGATGAGTTTATTTATCGGAATACTTATAATCTCAATCAGACGTTTTATTCCTCGCTGGGAAAGCAGAGGGCTTTTGTTCTTTCTCACGGCCGCAACATAATGATTCTTAAAATAGTTGGTTATGCCGAGCAGGTCGCCCAATACTACCTTTTGGATGATTTCAAGGCTCACGGATGGATAGCTCACCAGCGCTACCCCACCAAAGGCCGTGTCTGGCATCCGGGAGGTGCGCATCCTTTTATTGGTATGGATGAAGCTCTTGTTCATAACGGCGATTTTGCAAACTATCATGCTGTAAGTGAATATCTGAAACAGAATAATATTTATCCGCAGTTTCTCACCGACACGGAAGTTTCAGTGCTTATGCTGGATCTTTTAAACAGAACATTTGAATATCCGATGGAATATATTATTGAGGCGCTTGCGCCTACTTCCGAGTATGATTTTGACCGGTTGCCTCCTGAAAAGCAGCATATATACAGATATATTCAGTCCAATCATATTTCTAATTCACCGGATGGCCCTTGGTTTTTTATTATCGCCCGCAATGATTTTTATAATAATGCGCTTCAGCTCATAGGCATTACCGATACGGCCATGCTTCGCCCGCAGGTATTTGCCCTGCAGGAAGGAGAAGTACAGATAGGGCTCATCTGTTCGGAAAAGCAGGCTATTGATGCAACACTTCAAAGCCTTGCTACTGAAGACAGCCGGTTCTGCCCGGTAGCCGATAAATACTGGAACGCCCGTGGCGGAAGTGCTGCAGACGGCGGATCATTTCTTTTTACCATTAAGGATAACGGTAAAGGAAACGGGGGGAAAGAACTGGTTTGCACCAACAAATTCGGAGAACCGGTAGTAATTCCAAAAGACAAAATTTCCTGTGATATCACAATAGATATTTCATCTCATGCAGATGCCGGCAGTATTTCAAAAGAAATTGAGTCTGCTTTTGCGACAAATGATTCTGCGGGTGCGGCTAGTTATTTTATAAAAAACATCACAGGCTGGGATTATGCCAAATTAAGATATTCCTGCAATGAGATGGTAAGGCTTGCGGGCTTAAATGATGATAATGCTGAAAAAGCCATATATGTGTTATCTGCTTTAAATGATCAACTTTATCCTGTCGGTACAAAGAAACGCAGTTGGGTGCTGCACATCATAAGAGACAGCCTTACCGCAATTTTCAAAGCTGTAAGGGATCTGAGCAGCGCGGGTTCCGGCATTTACGGCCACATCGACTGGGATACCCGCTTATCGATCCGGGCGCCTAAAGATAACGAGAAAATACTTATAATAAATGCAAGAAATTTTCCGCCTGAAGGCGATGACTGTGACGCAAGACTCATATGCGCCGCTTATGAACTGGGCTGGAAGCAATTTATCTGCTATGGATATAAGGGCCAGAGGTTTACTGGGTGCGGCTTAAGTGATGGGGCGGATGGTGTTATAATAGATGTTTACGGCAGTTCAGGTGATTATCTGGCTTCTGGAATAGACGGGCAGGAAATTTATGTGCATGATAACGCCCAGGATCAGTTGGGCCAGATCATGAAAAGAGGAAAGCTTGTTGTTTACGGCGATGTAGGCCAGACTTTCATGTACGGAGCAAAAGGAGGAAATGTATTTGTAAGAGGCAATGCGGCAGGACGTCCTCTCATAAACGCTGTAGGTTCCCCAAGGGTTATAATCAACGGAACCTGTCTGGATTACCTGGCTGAATCTTTCATGGCCGGTGATGCCTTAAACGGCGGCGGCTTCGTTATTTTAAACGGTCTAAAATTTGATGAAGACGGTAATGTTGCCAGTCTGGAAAGTCCATATCCCGGTTCAAACCTTTTTTCACTTGCATCCGGTGGAGCCATTTATATCAGGGATCCTTTTCGTGAACTGGTAAACGAACAGTTAAACGGAGGAGAATATTTAGAATTGACCCAGGCTGACTGGGATCTTATCCTGCCGTATCTTAAAGAAAACGAAAAGCTGTTCGGAATCTCTGTGGAAAATGATTTGCTCACAGTAAACGGCGAAAGAAAAGATTATAGCGAAGTATACCGGAAGGTAATGGCTGTAAAATCGGATCTGCATGCCTTAGAATCTATTGCCTCCGAAGAGTATGGCGTAGAATGGGAAGAAGAATAGGAATAGTTATGAACTGCTGATCAACTAAACCTATCTCTTAGTGCTTCAATAAATCGAGGTTCAACGCTGTTAATTGCCTCGATAAAAGAATCAGGATCATCAAGATACTCTTTTTCATAAAGGAAAATGTATAACAATTTTAACATGGGTGGCCAATCAACATGTTCGTGGGGTTCCATCATAACCTTTCGCAGAACATGATCAAACAAAAATTCTTCGAAATATATCGCCTTGACAGACTTGAGAACTACTATGTCATCATGCATATACCGGTAAACAAAGTTTAAAAAAATTTCTGCAAGGAAAGGAAAATTCCGGATATTCTTACCTGGAACACCTTTTTTCGAAAGCCAGTCAGAGAAACTTTCTTTGAAGGCCTTCTCCATCGAAAAATATTCATCTTCCCAATTGCTGTAATCCTTTCCGCCGTAAATATGCTTGTCCATCTTGTTCAGATTGACGATTAACTTTTTATCTTTCTCGCCTGGAGGGAAGACCTCATCAGAAAGTTGAAGTTGGTTGTAGTTGAATGGCGCAATCAGATGGGATATTTCTTTACGCATATACATCATTGGTGAACCCTGAATTTGGAAATCAGGAGGAAACTTTTCTCTTTTTATTATAATATACTTGTCCAGCAGCTTTTGGGCTTCATTCTGCTCAACTTGACAAAAAAGCTGGATCGCGGCTAAGATTTTTTTTGTTATTTTTTCATCTACATCTCCTAATTCCATAAAGATACAGTAATTCCATATTAGAGAGGTGAATTGAAAAGCCTCGTTCATATCCTCGACTTCTCCTGATTCATCAAAATCGATAATTGATTGGGAATACGCCATTAAGGCCTGAGTCATTGGTAATGCAAAAAATCCAGAGGGAGCACCCAAATCAGCCATAGCTGTACGCTCAACTCGTTTGTAATCAGTTTTTAACTTAGTTTTTTTCAGCTTTACTTTCAGCTTTTTGCGCTCTTGTGCCTTAGCATTTTTTTTAGCTGAAAGTTTCTTATCTTTCTCTTTCTTGCTCATATCGAATCTCAGTATTTAAAAGGTTTTCATTATATAGTGTTTGACCGGCAAATGGTAATTGATTGATTTTGGAGATAAATATTGAATAAAAGTAAAACGAAGATTTTTCAGAAGGATGCATTTTATACTTGCATTCTTGACTCATTAATGGTAGCTATTTATTTGAATTAACACTGAATATTGCTTTTTCACCCGGAAAGTAGAAAAGCAATAACGAGTCAAAACTAAAAAATCTTCGTGGAAATGATTTATGCGAAAAGTCATCGATTTGCAAATGGAATTTTGGAAAAAGGATATCTCCGACATAGAATTCAATGCCGTTGAATTAAGAATAAAAATACTTGCAATTTAAATGTAATATGCTAAAATAACACAGTTATACAAAAAACATTAAGGAGAAAAAAATGTTAAAACAATTTTTGAAAATCGACAAAGTTGGCACGGATCATGATTTTCCATAAGTGTGCCAAAATTAATTAAACACCTTGAAAAAATTATAGAATCACCTGATTTCCAAGCCCGCCACAAAGAATCACCAAAACATTTTACCCGAAATCGTTCACTTTCTTTTAAAAATTTAGTAACCTTCTTTGCAAACCTTAATAAAGGGTCCTACGAAACCGAACTGAAAGAGTTTTTCAAAACAAAAAACAATCAGCTGGTTCCGAATCCAAAGGCAACTAAAAGCGCTGTCTCAAAAGCAAGAAAAAAGCTCAAGCCATCTGCATTCGTGGAACTCAACAGGGAAATGATTCATGAATGCGAAAAAACATCATCTCTTGCAACCTGGGACGGAATGCGCCTGATTGCTGTTGATGCCTCTACAGGCACAGTGCCGGATGAACAAGAAATCTTAGAGCATTTTGGCGTTTGGAATGGAACCAATGGAGACCCTTGTCCTAAAGCCAGAATATCTCAAATGTTTGATGTCCTGAATCACCTTACACTCGATGCGCTCATCAGGCCTAAAAAAGAAGGAGAAAGAGAACTGGCCTCTCTTCATTTCACAAAATTGATGCCATCTGATCTGGTATTACTGGATCGAGGCTATCCGGCAGCATGGCTTTTCAGTTTAATTTTGTCCCTCGATGCTCATTTTTGTGCACGGGTTAAAGTTTCCCAATGGAAGATCATCAAGAAGTTTTTTAATTCCGGTAAGAAGGAAAAAATCGTTAAATTGCCACAAACCTATCCTTCCATCAGAATGTGTAAAGAAATGGGGCTCGATACAACGGACATCAGGGTTCGGCTCATCCGGATTGAACTGCCTTCCGGTGAAACGGAAATTCTTGTCACATCTTTACTTGATAAAAATCGATTCAATTATGATGTTTTTGCCGAACTCTACCATATGCGATGGCCCGTTGAGGAAGACTATAAGATCATGAAATGCCGCATCCAGATAGAAAACTTTTCCGGCAAAACGGTTCGATCCGTATATCAGGACTTTTATGCCAAAGTGTTTTCAAAGAACCTGACAATGATTATCGTCAATTCCGTACAACCTCTTGCAGACTTAAAAACTGCAAAACGAAAATACAAATACCATATCAATATAACTCAAGCTCTTTCGGGTCTCAAAAATACTATTGTACTGCTGATGATAAATCCTTATGAAACAACCTGTCAGATCATATCAGATCTGCAAGAGCTGTTTCTAAAATGTCTTGAATCAGTCCGGCCGGGCAGAAGTTATAAACGCAATTTTAAAAAGCGAAACAAAAAATTTCATTCAGCATACAGGCAACCTGCTTAATTCAACGGCATTGACATAGAATTTGATCTTCAATCCCGGGACGAAATTCCTAAGCTGATGATTGGACTGCAATACATTTATAGTACAACTTCCTTACGTGAGAAGGTATTTGATATTCTGAAACGAATTGTGCCGAAGA
>Ga0180732_1001258_pt1 | contig 16258 bp, 25 predicted proteins | sample KR11_01MetaG_FD_148674 | JGI IMG/M metagenome (GOLD analysis project Ga0180732, IMG submission 148674) | Groundwater microbial communities from the Olkiluoto Island deep subsurface site, Finland - KR11_0.1 MetaG | ecosystem: Environmental > Aquatic > Deep subsurface > Groundwater | place...
AGAAGAACTTAAAAGTTATAAATGTAAGTTATTTTTGACTAATGGTCAGGAAGAAATATATGGCTAAAAAAGGAGAAAGATGAGTAACCAAGAGTTGGAATCACACGTAGTATCGTTGGAAATCGCAAAACAGTTGAAAGAGGAGGGATGGAAAAAGGAAACGGAATTTTGGTGGGAATGGGGACAAATGTCTAAGAAATGGGATATAGTTAAAAATATAACTTGTCCTAACAACGGAGTTGATAGATTTGGAGTTGATTATTACCCCGCCCCTCTCGCCACAGAGATTTTGGAAGAGTTGCCGGTTACAATTTCTAATTATGATTTAACCATTAGAAAGGACGAAGAAGGATTTTATAATGTGCACTATGCTTCTTTAATAATGATATCACGGATAGGGTTACCAAACGCCCTTGCTATGATATATGTTTGGCTAAAAAAGGAGAATCTCTTATGAAACTGGAATCAGCATTAGCAGAACTAAAAAAGTTTAAGGAGGTTATGGAGCCGGAGGCGTATGAGTTTATATCCAACCAGCTTCAATCTCAGTTAGAACATGGTAAGGATTGCGGCTGTAAAGTTTGTAATGGTGTGGAAATTTATGTAAAAAAGTATGAGCTTCCAGAGAAATTTCCACTAGGTTTACATTCAGGCGTACAATCCAAGATTAACGAGATTATTGATTATCTAAAAGCTAGAGAAAATGCTAAATAAACTATCCGAAATTTTAGCCGGCACGGTATTGCCAATCGCATTACTGATTTGGTTGTTATTCAGGGGCAAAAGATGACCCGGAAAAAGTTGATAAATTTTGAGGCTAACATTGCCGGATATTTTCAGGCTGGTAAAATTCATGCTCCCGTCCATTTAGCCGGGGGGAATGAAACCATGTTAATTAAGATATTCAAAAAAATCAAGAAAGATGATTACGTGTTCTCTACTTGGCGCAGCTCATACCATTATTTATTGCATACTGGGAATAGTTTAAAATTAATGGAAGATATATTGGCTGGGCGGAGTATGCACATCTTTGACCGCCAGCATAACTTCTTTTCTTCCGCGATTGTCGCTGGATGTGTATCAATAGCGGTTGGCGTGGCGTGGGCCTTAAAGCAAAAGAAATCTAAACAGCGTGTGCATATATTTCTGGGGGACGGCGCGTTTGATTCCGGATTTACTTCTGAAGCTGTAAGATATGCCGGAGGATATGATTTGCCAATAGTTTTTTATTGTGAAGATAATAACCGAAGTGTTACAACAACTAAGAAACAGCGTTGGGGTAAATGTAAGTTGGCGAAGGTAGTTTATTATAGATACAAGGCAAAATATCCTCATTGTGGCACTGGGGTTTTGGTTAATCTATGACAAATAAAGAATTGTTGACGGATATTAACAGAGTATTGGCACATGATAGGCGAGTGCGGTTTATTGGATATAACACGCGGTATGGGCATAGGATGTATGGCACTCTCAATGAAGTGCCTAAAAGAAAATGCATAGAAACTCCGGTTGCCGAAAGTTTAATGGTTGGGCTGGCTATGGGTATGAGCCTGGAAGGATTTCGGCCAATAATTATGTTTGAAAGAATGGATTTTATGCTTGTTGCCGCAGATCAGATTATAAATCATCTGGCATTGTTGCCTAAGATTTCCGGGAATCAATTCCAATTCCCAGTCTTGATCCGGGCGATCATCGGATCACAGGATAAGAAGTTTGACCTCGGCTTGCAACACACCAAAGATTTAACTTATATTTTTAAGCCGTACATTGAAACCAAAGAATTTACCGGGGAAGAATATTACAATTATAAATGGGATAAGCCGTTAATTATAACTGAGAGAAAGGATGATTATGAACGAGATTGTATTACCAGAAGAATATAATTATATTGGGGCGTTTCTTACCTTGCGGTGTAATTTGAATTGTTCGTATTGTATCAATAAATATGATGAGTTTTCGCCTGTAGTAGAAATGAGCGGGAAAGATTGGATTAAAGGGTTAGCGAGAATAAAGACGCGGTTGGATTTGCCTATAACTTTGCAGGGGGGAGAGCCGACGTTACATCCTGATTTTTATGATATAGTAGACTATACCCGTTTTATTTATGCAAAACATCTTGATTTATTGACTAATGGCTTATTTGATAATAGGGATTTTATGACTAAAATTCCAGCTATTACATTTAAGCGCAGGGCGAAGTATGCCAGCATTAGAGTTTCTTACCATTTAAAAACGCCAGCGAAAGAGTTAGTGGCAAGAGTTTATGAGTTATTGCGTAATGGGTATGAAATCGGTATTTGGGGATTGGATAATAATAAACTTGAAAACGCGCAAATGAAAAAGTATTGCGAGAAGCTGGGTATAGATTTTAGAGAAAAAGAATATTTAAACGCTGAAACCGGAACGTATAAATACCCGGACGCGGTAACTAAAAATAAAAGGCAAAAAGTAGAATGTAAAACGTCAGAATTGTTAATTGGGCCGTCCGGTCATATTTTTCGGTGCCACGCGGATTTATATGCGCATAGAAATTCTATTGCGCATATTTTAGATAAGGATGTTAATCTTCCAGGGTATGTGTCATGTAGTAATTATGGTTTTTGTAATCCATGTGATTTCAAGGAGAAATTTGACAGATTTCAAGTCCCCGGGCATACCTCTGTTGAGGTAAAATTTTTTGACAAAAAGAGGCCGGAATAAGAGAAGCCTACAAAATAAAAATGCAGGAGCTTAAAAATGGATAAATACCGAATGGATTCAACCAAATTATTATGGCACATGGATAGGGTCCAAGATCACTTTAGAGATAATAAACGAATTTATCCTTTACATGTGGATATTGGTGCATGTAAATTTTGCAATGCGAAATGCGTTTACTGTTTTGGTATCCAACAGAAGATGACAGGTGAAATGATTCCGAAGAAACAACTTATCAATTTATTCAAAGATGCTCCAAGATTAGGAATAAAATCTATAACTATAACTGGAGATGGAGAAAATACACTTAATCCAGCCATATATGAAGCTATAGAAATAGGGGAAAAGAATGGTTTGGACATAGGGTTTGCCACTAATGGGATAAAATTAAATGATAAACAAATTACTATTTTATTAGAATGTTGCGTGTGGGTAAGATTTAATTTATCGGCAATAGGAATAGAGGGATATAAAAAGATACATGGAGTTGACGCATGGAATAAAGTAAAACAAAATATAGTAAATGCCGCAGTATTAAAAACTAAAATAAAGAGTAAGACAAATATTGGTTTGCAGATGGTTTTGATACCTTCGGCTTTGAAATATGTAATATCAGAATCACAATTCGCAATAGATAATGAACTTTCATATTTTGTAATAAAGCAATTTTCTGACCCTAAGAATGAACAGATGTCCAGGTTTAATTTTGATTGGTATAATGGCGGAAAGATCAATGCAATTCTTAAACAGGCAGAAGCAATGAGTAATGAAAAAACACAGATAATCCCTAAATGGGGAACGATAGAAAACAAAGGGCATAAGCAATATGATCATTGTCCTGATTGTGCTTTGATATTTCAGATAAGTGGTAATTCTAAAGCATATCCTTGTGGATTGCTTTTTAATCGGGAAGAATATTGTTACGGTGATTTGAAGAAGCAGTCGCTTAAAGAAATACTTGATAGTGATAGGTATTGGAAGGTAGTTAAGTTCATGCGTGAAGAATTTGATAATAAAAAAGAATGTGAAGGATGTGCTTGCAGGCATGATTCGACTAATCGGTTTATTTGGGATTATTTACATAAACCTTCGCATGAAAATTTTATCTAATATGAAAGTTTTAATCATAGCCCCGCGTTATAAACCTTTTGGCCTATTCTACGAACTACCTCTCGGCCTGGCATATATTTCAGCCTATCTGAAATCAAAAGGGGTTACAACTATTCTTTATAACATGAATGAACGCCGGGACGATAATATCATGCAAGAGGAAATGCGAGGCGCTGATATTATTTGCTTCGGCGGCCTGTCCGTCCATTACCGGGCGATCAGGGATTTGACTAATATGGCCCGCAGGCATAACCCTAACGCTAAAATAATAATCGGCGGGGGATTATTAAGCGCAGATCCTGATCTAGCCATGTCATTACTCCGGCCCGATGTCGGGATTATCGGAGAGGGAGAGGAGGCGACTTATGAGGCAGTAATGAATATGCCGGAAAAAGGCGCGGTTGTCCAGGCGGAAACGATCAAGGACTTGGATAGCTTGCCTTTCCCTGATTATGAGGGGTTGAATGTCCGCGCATACCTTGATCGCCAGATCGCGGGGGATGAACATTATCTTTACCCTTTTGATAATCCGCGTTGCCTGCCTGTAATATCAAGCCGGAGTTGTCCGCATAATTGCTCATTCTGTTTCCATCCACTTGGCAAGGTTTACCGCCAAAGGTCGCTTGATAATTACTTTACCGAGGTCGAGTTATTGATCGAGCGTTACCAGATAAATATGGTTGCGGTATTGGACGAGCTTATCTCCGTATTCCCGGAGCGCATTAACCAATTCTGCCAGAGGATAAAAAAATATAACCTGAAATGGATGACGCAAATGCGCGTGGATAGCGTGAATGAAGATACCCTGGCTATGCTTAAAGACGCGGGGTGTGTCCAGATAAGCTACGGGATAGAGCATATTAACCAGGAAGTCCTGGACAGCTACAATAAGCGCACTACCCCGGAGCTGATAGAGAAAGCGCTTGAGATGACTTATGGTGCCGGGGTAGGAATACAAGGCAATATGCTATTAGGCGGTCCGAAAGAAACCCCGGCCACAGTCCAGCAGGTTTTAGATTGGCGGCATAAGAACTTGAAATATCATATCAATATAACCCCGATCATCGCTTACCCTGGAACGGATTTATATTCTTACGGCAAGTCTTGCGGGAAGATTAACGGTAGGGATTTCATTGAACAAGGCTGCCCGTATATCAATTTTAATAATGCCCCGGTAAATTTCCCGGTCGAGTTTATTTATTCCGACAAGATAGACATTAAGCCGTTAGGCATAGATCCCCACCGGGGCCAGCTTTACAGCGTAGATACTATCTGTCCGCATTGTAAACAAGCCCAGGAGTATAACAATTTATTTTGGGCGGGAACTGCGCTCTCTTTTACCCAGGGCAAGGCTTACAGGATAGCTTGCCGGAATTGTAATGCACGATTTGACATGAGGATATTCGGATGAAACTATTAACAATATGCCCAAGCAATAGGCCGAAAGAGCTTGAAAGGATGTTGGAAAGTTATTATGCTACTCATCTTTTGTATGATGATTCTAAGATAATTTTTTATGAAAACAACTCCCGGCCACTTGTCGAGGTTATTAACGAGGGGTGCAAGGCTGGCGGCTATGAGTATTATCAAGAGGTCAACGATGACCATGTTTATATCACCCCGGGTTGGGATTTAAAGCTAATTAAGACAATCGAGGATAATGGCGGCTTTGGTTTTGCTTGGGGTGATGATGGGTGGGGCGATAAATCTGTTCCGGGATTGCCAAGCGCGGTTGTCATGTCCGCTAACATGGTTAAGGCGCTTGGGTATTTTTTTCTGCCTACACTCAAGCATACCTATTGCGACAATGTTCTTTTGGATATAGGCCGGGAAACTGGAACAATGTTTTATAACCCGGATGTCTTAATTGAGCATAGGCACTGCTTATACAAAAAAGCACCGGTTGATGATAATTATAAAATGGTAATGTCGAAAGAATCTATGGAATATGGGAAGCGGGCTTATGAAACCTGGGCCGCTACACAAAAGGCGCAAGATATTGAAAGGGTAAAAAATGCAATCAAAAATTGGCGTGCTAATTCGGTGTTATAGCATAACCGATTATCTTCCCGCGATTCTTAAAAATTATACATGGGTTGATAAAATTGTGGTTTTAAATTACCGTTTCAAATCAGCAACGCCAAGAGAAGATGATACAGAAAAAATAGTTAGGGCTTTTTCTCATAAGAATTTAGTATTTGAAAAAGGCGAGGGGATAAGCCAGCATGACATATTTAATCGGGGAATGAAAATGATAGAAGACTGCACAACCGCGTTTATTTCCGACGCTGATGAGTTTATCGCCTTGCCGTCCATGCGCGATATTGTTTATCACATGGAATCCGGAGATTATGGAATGGGGTCGTGTAGAATTATTGATTATGCTTTTGATTATTATCATAGGTTTGATAACCGGCATTTAAACCCGACATTGGTGGTGGTGAAACCAAAAGCCGTCGAGTTTGTAAAAATAAGGATAGCACATACAAAGTTAAAACATAAAATTTTTGACCACAAGCTATACCATTTCGGTTTTGTCTTGCCAAAGAAAACCCTGGATTGGAAATTGCGTTGGGAAAGTAAAGAAGAAAGGCTTGATATTGTTAATGGGATAACTAAGACAGAAATCGTATTTGCTGATCCGCCAGAAGCGGAGATATTAAAACTATTGGAGAATTTATGAAGCTACTTTCTATTTGTCCCACGCGTAACAGGCCGGAGTTATTAAAGCAGATGTTGGAGAGTTACCGTTTGACTAAGACGGTTGACGCGGAAATGTTTGTTTATGTTTCTGAGGATGATCCCCGGCTTAATGATTACCGTGAAGTTTTTAATATTTTCGGAGTCAAAAATATAATTGCAGAACGCCGGAGCGTTGTTAAAGTTTTAAATTATGTATCGACTGAGCTTTATCCAGGTATTGAGTATTATCAAGAAGTTAATGATGATCATATATACCGCACACGCGGTTGGGATAAAGCATTTATCAATAAAATTGAGCAGGCCGGCAAGGGTTGGGGTATCGCTTGCGGTAATGATCTTATGCCGGAACCCTGGGGGATTGCCCGACATCCAAGTGCCGCGGTAATATCCGGGAACATCGTAAGGACGTTAGGTTGTTTCGTTTTGCCGGCGTTTGATATTTTATATATAGACACATATTTACGCGATATTGCGGAAGGGATAAACGCGCTTTATCGTATGCCCGAAATAGTTATTGAACATTTCCATTGGTTAAATGGAAGGCGCAAGAAAGATAAAAATTATGACGCGGTGTATGCACGCGAAATGTATTCAAAGTTTACTCCGATTTATTTTAACTGGGCGAAATATCAAAGGGCGCAGGATATTAAAAAACTAAAGGAGGCAAGAGATGTCAGGTTGTGATTATCAGAAGTTAAGATTTAGCGTGCAAATGCATACAAAGAAGCAGGAGAATAAGTGTTGGGATTGTTTAAATCATAAATACAATGGTGGGGAAGGACTTGACGGTGAAGTATGTAAACAATGTGAGGGGTATAATAATTTCAAGGAGGCGGAGAGTGGACGCAAAGCAAATAGCAAAGCTGATTAACGATGTAAAAGACGGAGTTGATAAAAGCACTTTCGGGCCGATGTTCGTTTATCCTGACCCGCACGATTTTAGAAAACGGGATGTCAACCAACTCGCGATGATAGTATTCAGCTCGGTATTACCCATGGTTATTTCAATCGAAGGTCAGAAGGAGATTGCTAATGCTAAAAAAGATCAGGGATTGGATCAGGCTCCGCAGAGTTAAGAAGCAAATGATTATGTTCAGTAAAACTGTTAGGATGATTGACCGATATTTTACTAAGATCGGTATGCCGAACTGGAAGCGAAAACAATTCTGGCATGATTTTATTAAGTCAGAAGAGTATCGGAAGAAGTTTATCAAAGAGATGAGATTGTAAAATATGCCGGATAAATCTTGATGCTTATAATTGTGAACATTTTAAAGAGTTGACAAATTAAAAAAATAGATTATACTTAACTTAAGGTCTGATCAGCCTTGTAAATTATAGAGCCCTTGCTTATAAGCGGCAGGGGTTTTTTTATTTGGTGCTATATATGATAACCTGGAAAACAGAAAAGCGTAAAATCTCAGAATTAAAGCCTGCACCATATAACCCGCGCGAATTAACTGAACAACAAGCTAAAGATTTATCAACCAGCCTCGAACGATTTAACCTTGCTGATCCGATTGTTATTAATCTTAATAATCGCATAATTGGAGGGCATCAGCGTATTAATATTTTAAAGCAATCAGGCAATTTAAGTGTTGATGTGAGAGTGCCATCCCGCAAACTTACCGACCATGAAGAAAAAGAACTCAACCTACGCCTTAATAAGAACTTAGGCCAATGGGATTATGATATGCTTGCTAATTTTGATGAGGATATGCTTAAGGACATAGGCTTTGACTCAAAGGAGTTAGATAAGATATTTCAGCTCGAAACCAAGACTGAAGATGATGATGTGCCGGAAGGATTAACCGCTTTAGTATGTGATACTTGCGGCAAAGAATATATTAAATATAAATGCCAAATAAGAGAAGGACAAGAAAATTACTTTTGTTCTAAAGAATGTTATTTGAAATCTCACAGAAATCAGAAACAAGTTGTTTGCGTTTCGTGTGGGAAGGAATTTTCCGTAAGAGGATACAGGACTAAAGATACGAAAGCCTTTTATTGCTCAAGGAAATGTAGAAAAATAGGGAAAGATGTTAAATGTGATTATTGTGGCAAATTATCTTATAGAAAACCTGCCGAGATAAATGATAAGAACTTCTGCTCTCGTGAATGTATGGGAAAATGGAATAGTGATAATTTAATAGGAGAAAATCATCCATCGTGGCTCGGGGGATGGGAAAAGTATTACGGTTCAAATTGGACTTTACAAGCTAAATTAGCAAGAGAACGAGATAAGGGGATATGCCAGAAGTGTGGTGTTTCTGAAGCCAAATTAGGTAAAAGTTTAGATGTTCATCATAAACAACCATTTAGGGAATTTGGCGTAGAGAATTATAAACAGGCAAACAACCTTAACAATCTTATAAGTTTATGCTCAAGCTGCCATAGCTCTATTGAACCGAGAAGGGCTATAAGTGAGGCGTGTAAATGTTAGGCTCTACTCTCATCGCCTGTGAAAAGCTAAATCGCAAGTGTAGGATGATTGAAATTTCCGAAATATACTGCCAGGTGATCATAGACCGATGGGAGAAGTTTACTAATAAGAAAGCAGTTAAATTAAATGTGGGCAATAACCATCGCCAGCTTGCTGGGAGTTGTGCTTAATATTTATAAGCGCAAAGAGTGTTTTATTATCTGGGGAATTACGAATTTTGTATGGATGATTTACGATTGGAGCATAGGCGCGAGAGAACAGTCGGTTTTATTTGGAGTTTATTTTGTATTAGCAATATGGGGATTATATAAATGGCACGGACAGGTAGACCTAAAGTAAAGATTGACCTTGATATGGTAAAGCGATTATCGGGCATTCAGTGCACGATGACCGAAATTTCCGCTGTTATGGGTATTGGATTGTCCACTTTAAGCACGCGTAAAGACTTCTTGGAAGTGTATAAAAACGGGCTTGAAAACGGGAAGGCTTCGCTCCGGCGGATTCAATTTCATTTAGCAGAAAAATCAGCAGGCATGGCAATATGGTTGGGTAAACAATATTTAGGGCAGACTGACAGGATTGAAGTTGATGCTGGTGATTTTATGAAAGAGATGATTGAAATTACGCCGGATAAGAATAACAAAGAGATTTTCTCACGGATGTCTAAATATATCATGAACTGATGATGCACTTAAAGCAATACCACCCACATGAAGGACAGCAAGCGTTTCATTATGCTATAGATAAGATGTTTCGATTTGTGGCTCTGATCTGCGGAATCCGTGGCGGCAAAACGCACGCCGGGGCCAGAGAAGCAGGTAGGCAGGCTTGGAATAGTAAAGCAACTGAAACATCAGTCTATGGGATTATCGCCCCGACTTTTAATATGCTTGACCGCACAACATGGCGAGAATTTAAATTCGCAATGCGCCCTTTAATCGCAAGCGAGAACGATTCTAAAAAAATAATCACTCTAAAAAATGGACGACAAGTGTTCGGCTTTAGCGCAGAAGATCCGGACAGAATCCGGAATGTAACCTTAAACAGCTTTTGGGTGGATGAGGCGAGGGGATGTAAGAACTTCGGAGAGTTATGGAAAGTCCTCCTGGGCCGTGTCCTCTCCACCGGAGGCAAGGGTATAGTTACTACTTCACCGAACTCTTTTGATGATGTCCACAATGTTTTTATTGAGAATAAGAAAGAAGGATATGGAGTTATACGATTTGCTACTTATGAAAATTCTTATATCACCAAAGAAGCTATTGATGAATTGCTGGGGATGTATGATGAGAAATATGCAAGGCAAGAATTATATGGCGAGTTTGTATTATTTGACGGCGCAGTTTATTATACGTTTAACCGCCATGAGAACGCCGGGGATTATGCGTTTAAATGCGCGAAGTATAATCCAGAAATGCCGATTTGGTTAACGTGCGATTTTAACGTTGACCCGATGGCGTGGATAATTACTCAGCCGGGAATAAATAAGCAAACTAATTTAAAAGAAGTTTATGCGGTTGATGAGATATTTTTAAGGAACTCAAACACTGTCCAATCTTGCCAGGAATTTAAATCGAGATACCCGAATCATAACTCCGGCCTTGTGTTATACGGAGACGCGACAGGGCACGCAAGGCATACGGATAGCAATGTCACTAATTGGAAAATTATTGAAACAGAACTTGAGAAATACGGAATTACTAAGCGTGTACCGTCGAGTAATCCCGCAGAGAGAGACCGAGTCAATGCCATGAACGGATTGATTTGTAATAGCAAAGGTCAAAGGCGTTTTTTTGTTGATCCTGTCAAGTGTAAACATACAATTCGTGATCTTGAGCAATGTTCATATAAAGAGGGTTCTGTCCAAATTGATAAAACTAAAGATTTAATGCTCACCCATACTTCTGACGCTCTTGGATATTGTATTGAAAAAGAGTTTTCTCTTAATCGCGGTTTAATTACAGGACTAAAAATATAATGCCAACAGGAATTTATCCACATAAACCAAGTCAAGGATTTCAAAAGGGTCATAAGATTTGCCTGGGAAATCAATGGTTAAAAGGTAGGCATCTTTCACAAGAAACTAAGAAAGAAATCAGTGAAAGTATGAAGGGAAAACAAAATACTCTTGGGGTTAGGCATTCTCTAATAGCAAATCTAAAAAAGAGCGCAATAATTAAAAAAGAATACGCTCTTGGTTTACGGAAACCTGCCATGCTTGGGCAACATCATACCTTAGAAACAAGATATAGAATTAGCAATAATATGCGAGGCGAAAAAGGCCCGGGTTGGAAAGGTGGACTTACTATTGCTAATAAAATTATAAGAGGAACAATAGAATTTCGCCTTTGGCGTGAAGCGGTATTTGCAAGAGATAATTGGACTTGCCAAGAATGTAATCAAAGGGGCGGTGAAATTCACGCCCACCATATTAAGCCTTTTTCTAAATATCCAGAGTTAAGGTTTGCGATAGACAATGGAATTACTCTTTGTAAGCGGTGTCATTTAAAAAAGCATTCAATCTAAGGGGCAGATATGGTAAATCCAAACATTAAGAACATGGTTGAAAATCCTCACCCGATAAATTCCACCTATAACGATTATTGGAATTTCCTAATTGAAAGTTATGAGGGCGGGATTGATTATACCCGAAGCCATATCGTCAAGTCATGCCTGGGGTTGGAGTATGTCAAGATAAAAGTTAATGGAAAGATATTAACTTCTTATGCTAACTCAAATCTATTTCAACATCCAAAAGAAAAGAATGAGGATTATAGCAAGCGTTTAGCAATGGGGTATTACTATAATTTTTGTGCGCCCATCGTTGATATTTATACTGAACATTTATTTAAGCAATCAATTAATACTGATTTTGGAAGCATAGACCGAGATGTATTATTGCGTGAAGAAGATATTGATAGGCAAGGATCATCAATCTCTGAGTTTAGAAAAGAGATCGCTGATTATGCTGACATATTGGGCCATGTCTTTGTCATTTGCGATATGCCAAATATCACCGAGGATGTGTTCTCCGTCCAGGACTTGATAGATTTAGACGCGTTCCCTTATTTCTCAATCCACTTGCCGCAGAATGTTATTAATTGGTCATTGGATAGATTTGGTCAACCTCACTGGGTTTTATTAAGAGAGTTTTCCGATGTCAACACTAATCCCGGCGCATTTAATCGCGATCCTACGGCTTTAATAAATTACAGGTTATGGACGCGCGACGAATGGATATTATTCAGTGGCGCGTATGAGGAAATAAGCCGGGGAACTCATGACTTAGGCAGAGTACCTATCGTTTGCATATTCAATAAACGATCTAAGAAATCACAGAACTTTAGGAGTGTGTCTGACTTAGCGGACATTGCGTTTATTGCTAAGGATGTTTATAATTCCTGTTCTGAACTCAAACAGATTTTAAGAGATCAGACTTTTTCAATATTGGCCATGCAAGGCGATACGAGCGATTATAACGCTTTGGCAGTAGGCACAAGTAAAGGGTTGCTATATCCTGAGGGGAAGAACCCTCCGCAATATGTTTCTCCTGATAGGGGTAACGCCGAGGTTTATTTCTCACATATAGATCGTCAAGTATCAAAAATATTCCAATTAGCAAAACTTGAGGGCGGCTCTGCTTCATACAACGGACAGACAGCGCAAGAGCAATCCGGCGTGTCTAAGGCATGGGATTTTAATCAGACTAACTCTGCTTTGTCTAAAAAAGCCGCTAACCTTGAGGATGGGGAGATAAAGCTCTGGCAGTTATTTGCTTTATGGACAGGCAAAAAGTTTGACGGCTCTATACAATACCCGACTGAATTTTCTATTCAAACATTAAAAGCTGATATGGATGAAGCCGAGCAATCCGCGCGGTTAGGGTTAGGTAAAGAGTTTGATATGGCAGTTAAGGAAGCGATTATTAAAAAGAAATTCCCTCGGTTAGATCAGGCAGGGATTGCTAAGATGATTAATGAAATGAAAACTCAACAGGGAAAAGGTGTAGGCGGTGGCCTTATGGATAGACGCCCTGACTTATTCAATCGCCAATACGCCAACTCTGGCGGCAAATAGGAGGGAAGTAAAATGGCAAAAGATGCAGCAGGTAATGAAATAGTGGCAGCAGGAGAGTTTACTCCAGAACAACAGACCAAAGTTGACGCGATAATTAAAGAGCGCCTCGCCCGGGTTAAAGATCAATACAAGGATTATGATGACTTAAAAGGTTTTAAGGAAAAAGCGGAAAGCGAAAAGAACGCGCTTACCCAGAAACAGCTTGAAGAACAACGCAACTATGATGAAGCTAAAAAAGGGTATGAGAAAAAGATTTCCGACTATGACGGTTTAATCAAGCAGAAAGACCAATCAATTACCGGGTTGAAAATCAATCACGCTTTATCCGGGGAAGTATCCAAACAAAACGGTTATGTCGAGGAAGCTATGGCGCTGTTAAATGGTAACGCTATATTCGATCCGGCAACCGGGGAAGTAAAAATCAAGGGTAAAGATTCTAACGGGATAGATACAATGCTGACCGTTGAGCAGGGAGTTAAACAATTCCTGGAAGCGCGACCCCACCTTGTCAAAGCGGCAGGGAGAAAAGGGGGAGATACGACTACGGGTAATGCGACCGGGTCGGGAACTACAACGGCGCCAGACCTCACGGCGTTAAATGAAGAATATGCGAAAGCCATTCAGACAGGTAATCGTAAGAGGGCGGGAGAATTAAAATTGCAGGTTCAAACAGAAATCGCGCGACTTAAATCATCGCGCGGGTAATCAGGAGTTAAATAATGGCAAACGCAGCAGGAGCTTCTACTACAACAACTTTATCCGAAGCTATTCCCACAATAGTAGCGTCGGCGCTTTTGGAATTGGACGAGGGCGATGTTGTAGGGCCCTTAGTAACAAATATTGACTTCACCGGGCCTGGTATTTTACACCAGACACCGTTCATCAACAGGTTGACATCCGAAACGGATGACACCCTGGCTTCACAGACGCTTGAAGCGTCGACCAGCGACGAAACATCACCGTCCGCAGCAACAGTCGGCGTACATGGCGCGTATGTTTCTCTGAAAGACATCGCTGCTTTAGCAACTGTTGACGATATGGCGGCTGTAGCCGGAAAGTTAATAGGACAGTGTCTAACAGTTCGCAAGGACTTGGATTTAGTAACCCTGTTCGCTTCATTCACTACAAACCAGGGCGCAGCGCTTACTAACATGGTTCCGGCCGATCTCTATGACGCGTATGGCTCATTGAGAACTTATCATGCTGCTGGCGCTTACAACTTGGTTTTACATCCGCAACAGATTTGGTCGGTAGTTGGGTTGATTAGTTTCTTCGACAACTCAAGTGACGCTATTTCTGGCAGTGCGGCCCCAGGATCAGTTTCTGAAGAGTTCACTCGGAATGGTTGGGCTGGTAAAGTGTTGGGATTTGACCTTTACTCTGACGCTAACATTGTTTTGACCAGCTATAACGGATCGGGTGCTGCCTTCGCTAAGGAAGGTATCAAGTTAGTAGTAAAAAGAGGATTTATGATCGAGCTTGAGCGTGAAACCTCTGACGTAGCGACAGGAATAGTCGGTCATGAAATTCATGGCGAGGCTATTCTTCGTAATTTACATGGAAATGAAATGCAGTTTGATACTGTCTGACATTTCGGTTAATCACGCGTAAGCGGAACACTTAGCGGGCTGGGGGAACTACCCCTGGCCCGCGACTAAAAGGAAAAAGGAGAATTGAATGGTAAAAACAAAAGAGGTAAATTTGATAAAGACACAAGCTGAATTAGCGACAGAAATTGAAGCATTAAATTTAAAGATCGCGGAACTTGAGGCCCGGCAACCTGATCCCAAAATGTCCAGGTATATGAACGAGATGGGGTTAATCAACAAGGAAGTGAATAAGAGCAGGCCAGATAAGATTGACATCAAGGAATTTGCGGATCATAAGAATATATCTCTTTGGGTTACAGGTGGAATTAATATCGGTAAGCGCATAGGGCCGCTTCACCCGGAGAACGCTAAGAGGACATTCGATCTGTTTTGGAAACTTAAAATGCCGTTATCAGCCACAAGGCCCACAGCGGAAGCGATCGCGGAATATAAATTAACTGACGAATATAAATCCGCATTGAAAGCACATGAAACAAAGCGAACACTTAAAGATAAGTCTAAGAAAGGTGCGGCACTGGAGAAGATCATCAAGGAAATGGCCAAAATGACTGGGCAGAATGCGGAGGCGTTGACTAAGATATTAAGCCCTGGTGAAATAATCTCAACATCAAGACATAAAGGATAATGGTAAAAACATTCACTTCCACAGTTAATTTTCAACGCACAATAAGGTGTCCGGGCAACTTTATGATCCCGCCGACTGTTGATGTTTTTAAGCGTGTCCCGGTTGAGCGATTAAAGAATGTCAGCAAGGGAGTGATTCAGGAGTTTAAAATAAAAACTATGAGGCGGGTAAAGGACAACCAAAACCGCCCCGTAGTTGACTGGAAGAAAGTTTATGAATTATACCATCAGGGTATTGTTAAATGGCCGGAAGTAACCGCCGCGTTTGCTATTGAGAATATTTGGGATCCGCTTAATTCTGTATGCATTAAGTGTGATAAACGTTGCAAGCGCGGGCAAGGGATTGTAAACGAGTTAGGGATTAAGAGGTTACATGGTTAATATTTCTAAATCAAAAAGGGCGCAAGGGGAAATTAACACCAAGCGCTTTCGGTTTAATCCTAATCATAATATCCATAAATTTAATCCCGGGAGTAAGCGGGTTAATTTGAATATAACTCTTATCGTTACGGAGAATGTAATTTTTGATGGAGAGAATGTAATATTTGACGGTGAACAGGTAGTAGCATAGGAGAGGCGATATGAAAAGATTATGGCTGTTTTTAATAATGTTATTTATGGCTAGTGCGGCTTATGCAAACTTAATCCTCCAGGCCGGTGAGGGGATAGACGCTACCAAAGGCACAGGCACAATTACGATATCCGGTGAGGACGCGACCGCAAGCAATAAAGGAATTGCTTCTTTTAGCTCATCAGATTTTTCAGTTTCTGGCGGGGCTGTTACTTTCCTACCTAATTCTACAACATTAACTCAATATACTCCTATTGCTCATAACACTAACACATCTAATCCTCATAGCGTAACCAAGGCGCAGGTAGGGTTAACTAACGCCACGGATACTGCCGACGCTGACAAGCCGGTATCAACAGCACAGCAGACAGCCCTTAACTTGAAAGCTAATTTAACAGGGAACAATACTTTTACCGGCAACCA